>JAEEGH010000850.1_pt1 | contig 94244 bp, 76 predicted proteins | sample 9134181 | NCBI WGS metagenome assembly JAEEGH01 (sample SAMN16246544, study PRJNA631951) | gut metagenome | biome: gut microbiome; feature: rumen; material: DP-attached | host: Bos | place: Iran: Karaj | collected 2018-10 | reverse complement strand
AGAAAAGAATTCGGCAGCGACATCGACGCTGCTTGTGGACAATTAAAAGCGAAAAGTGAGGGAAACTTATGACACCAAAGAAGTACTTATATGGGCGTTACGCCACAAAGACTGATATCGGTAAAGTTCGTATGAACAATGAAGATAGAGTTACAGCCTTAACTAATAGTAGAGGCAATATTTTACTCGTTGTTTGCGATGGTATGGGTGGAGCCAACAAAGGTGATTTAGCATCCACAACCGCGGTTGAAGTTATTACTCAAGCTTTCCAAGAAAAAGACAAATTTGTGAACAAGTTTTTCGCTAAGAGTTGGGTCAGCAGTGTGATTAGAAAAGCCAACTCTGAAATATTCTCTCAAGCAAGCCATAACCAAAAATACCAAGGTATGGGTACTACAATTACATTAGTGTTAATCGTGAATGATTATATGGTTGTGGCACAAGCCGGTGACTCTAGAGCCTATTCTTATAGAAATAGAAACTTAGAGCAAATCACCGAAGACCAAACTTATGTCCAATATCTCTATCGTATTGGTGAAATCACCAAAGAAGAGATTGAAACTCACCCAAAGCGTCACGTTTTAATGAACGCTTTAGGTATTTATCCAAGCTTAGACTTAGATATCAAAGTTCGTCCTTACTTAGGAGATGCCATCTTAGTTTGTAGTGATGGCTTATATAACAATGTTCCTTATAAGGATCTTCTCTCCATCATGAAGGGTAGTGATACACCAGATCAAAAAGTTAATGAACTCGTTTCTTTAGCTAATGCTAATGGTGGATCAGATAATATCGCAGTTGCGATTTGGGAGGCTCAAGAATAATGCCACTTAAAATTGGTTCTCTTGTTGAAAACCGCTATCGTGTGACTGCGCGTATAGGCCATGGTGGCATGGCGGAAGTTTATGAAGGCAACGATATTATCGGTAAGAAAACCGTTGCTATTAAACTCATCCGTAAGGACGTCATGGAAAACCCAGTCAACTTGATACGTTTCCAAAATGAAGCGACAATTGCCGCATCTTTAAATCACCCTAACATAGTTAAGGTTTATAACCATGGAACCGTTGATGGTGTTCCATATATTGCTAATGAATTTATTAAAGGTCAAAACTTGAAACAAGTTTTAGACTTCCGTTCCGCTGTTCCTGTGGAAGAAGCAGTGGATTATATGATTCAACTTGCCTCTGCGCTTGACTACGCGCATAGACACGGAATCGTTCATCGTGACGTGAAACCGGACAACTTATATGTCATGGGTGACGGCACAATTAAATTAGGTGACTTTGGTATCGCTCAAGCCGATTCCAGTTCCCAACTTACAAGTAAAGACAGTGAAATCGTTGGTTCAGTTCATTACTTAGCGCCAGAAATTACTTCTGGTAAACCAGCGACAGGACAATCAGATATTTATAGTGCTGGTGTCACATTCTTTGAACTTATTACAGGACACGTTCCTTACATCAAGAATAGCGCAATTGATATTGCGGTGGCACACGTTAAAGAGAAGTTCCCTTCTCCAAAGAAATATCTACCTAACTGTCCAAAAGAAATTGAACGCATTATCTTTAAGTGCGTGAAAAAGAATCCTAAAGAACGCTACGCAACCGCTTTAGAATTACATGATGATTTAGTGGCGTTAAAAGGCGAAAAAGGATTAAAAGAAAAGAAGGGCTTCTTCAGAAGATTATTCGGATTTAAATAATGAGAGGTCGTATTGTTTCATCTAGTTGTGGTGTTTATTCCATCGATGTTGATGGAGTGATTTATAATGCCCCTGCTAGAGGATTATTTAGAAATAGGGGAGTGAAACCAACAGTCGGTGATGATGTGGAAATTAGCGAAGAACAATTCGTTATTCAACAAGTCTATGACAGAGTTAGTTTTTTAAAGCGTCCTCCTATTGCTAACATCGATCAAATGCTCATTGTCGAGTCTTTAAAAGAACCAGAATTCTCATATTTACTAGCGTTCAAATATTTAACCTATGCAAATATGAATGGTATCAATGCGAAAATCATCCTCACAAAATCCGATAAAGAGGAAGATAAAAATCTCATTGAGGAAATCATTAAAAACTTCAAAATGATGAATATTGAAACCTTTGTGGTGAGTAATAAAACCATGGAAGGTTTAGAAGAAGTGAAGAAGTTATTTGCTAATCACGTCACATGTCTAATTGGACAAAGTGGTGTTGGTAAATCTTCACTCATCAATAGCATCGATAAAGACTTTGAAAGAAAGGTCGGCGAATACTCCTATGCCTTAGGTCGTGGTAAGCACCAAACCAAAGAAGTCGTCTTGCTTCCTTATGAAGGCGGATATATCGCTGATACTCCCGGTTTCTCTTCCTTAGAACTTGACCTATATAAGGAAGATTTAGCGCAGTTTTACCCAGGATTTAATGATTTATATACAAAATGCTACTTCTCAAACTGCTTGCATATTACTGAGAAGCAATGCTTAGTTAAGGAACAATTTGAGAATGGAACATATCCAAAAATTGCTTATGAATGTTATCTAAAATTATCTGAACAAGCTATATATAGAACAAAGAGGTATGAAAGATGAAAAAACTTATTGTTGCCCCCTCAATTTTGAGTGCTGATTTCAATTATTTAAAACAAGAAATCGAGACAGTCGAGAAGGCTGGTGCGGAATGGTTACACTTTGATGTTATGGATGGACACTTCGTTCCAAACATCTCATTTGGTATCCCAGTTTTAAAGTGCATCGCTAAATCTCACAACATGGTTAACGATGTTCATATCATGATTTCAGAACCTTTAAAATACGCTGCTGAATTCATCAAATCTGGCGCTGAATATTTAACCTTCCATTATGAAGCTTGTAAAAACGATAAAGAAGTCCAAGAAGTCATCGACATCATTCATCAAAATGGTGGTAAAGCTGGTTTATCCATCAAACCAAAAACCGACGTTAAAGTCTTAGATAAATTCTTACCTAACTTAGATTTAGTTTTAGTGATGTCTGTTGAACCAGGATTCGGTGGACAATCATTTATGTACGATGCTCTTGCAAAGATTAAATACCTTAGAGACGTTATTGATGCCAAAGAATATAACTGCTTAATCGAAGTTGATGGTGGCATCAACCAAGAAACCGGTAGATTATGCACTGACAATGGCGTTGATGTTCTCGTTGCCGGTAGTTACTTATTTGGTAAAGAAGACGTTAAAGAACGCATTGAAGGATTAAAGAATGCCTAGTATCCATTACGCTTGGTTTATCGGACTAGCTGCGGGATCCATTCTTCTATTTATTTCCTATATCTTCCTATCTACTTTTAACTATAAAAAGAGATTTATGAATAAATACGATCTCCGCAATTGTTTTCCTTATGAATTCAATTTTGAATCTAAACTAACAGACAACCTTTTAGGTAATGTTGCTCTAATAGCATCTATGTTTCTTTCTATGGGTTTGTTTACCTTAGGTTTAGCATTTTATCAAAATAATGGCTATATCATCGCTGGTACAATTGCAGGTATTGTTTATTCCATCCTTGTTTTAGCGATTAACTTTACTCCACTTAAAACATTAAGATTCCATTTCGTGATGATGGTAATTCTTTTTGTCGCGGCATTCTTTACACCTATGGCGTTAGGTTTAACTTCATTTAGCATTTATCAAACCACAAAGCAGATATATCCAATTGTTCTTATGGTTATATGCTTTATCATAGGCTTACTCATGTTTGTCATTATCATGAATCCAAAACTCTCATTTAATATAAAGATGAAAGTAGCGGTTGATGAACAAGGTAATGAAAAATATGTAAGACCAGACTTCATTACAGTGGCTTTCACTGAGTGGATGATGGTGCTTCTACTTCCAGTAAGCCAGATCTTATATTGCTTATTAATAATTGCCTTATCAATCTAAATTAGGTACAAAAAAACAACCGTCAACCGGTTGCTTTTTTATTTACAGGAATAATCCTTATCTCTCTTTATATTGTTTGTTGAGACTGCGATAGGCTCTGGTGGACATGCGAACGCGCATTTCTTTTCCATCGACCACAACAGTTCTGGTTTGGAGATTGCAGTTCCATCTACGTCTTGTAGCTCTTAATGAGTGAGAACGGTTGTTACCGCTAACTGGTCCTTTTCCTGTAACTGGGCATACTCTTGACATATCGTAGTCCTCCTAATTCACTTTGAAAATCTTACCACAAGGTAAAGATTGTTGCAACAAGGATTTATAAAATATTTTTCAAAAGAAAAGTTCCAGGATTTTTCCCGGAACTAATGATCATTTTTAATCCGATTATAATTTAACCTGCGGATATCTTTCTTTGAACTCTTCTTTGCTCAAGCGATTCTTGCAATTTGCAATCATCACTTTGTAAAGAATTCCCTTCTTATCAAACATTAAGTATCTGCAGTGTCCTTGTCTGGTATAGAAACAAACCATCTTTTTCTTCATGGATTGTTCTTCATCGATATAAACTACATCGCTGTAATTATAGACAAGTTTTTGAGTGCCCTTATGAACAACCACATAACTCTTCTCAACTTCGTAATAACTTCCGAGTAATGCGGCCACAATTAGGAACACTGAGATGCCTACCCAAACCGCAATTACGGCCCATGGATGCCATGACCATGTAGAAACTGGTTTTAAGAACATTTGAAATGTGAAACCAAAAATAACGCCTGCGCCTAACACAATAACGATGAGAAGAATCAATAATAAACGCCAAGCGGCAACTCTTACTTTCATGGTAAATATCATATAACTTTGTAAACATTTGAAAAAGAGGATTGTTTTTCATACCCATATACGCGTGTGCTTGCTATAATGATAAAGGCAAAAGGAGATTTAACTATGTCTAAAAAAGTAGTAGCCATGATTCTTGCTGGTGGCAAAGGTACTAGACTAGAAGCTTTAACAAAGAAAACTGCTAAGCCTGCCGTATCTTTCGCAGCAAAGTATCGCATTATCGATTTTCCACTTAGCAACTGCGCAAATAGTGGAATCAATACCGTTGGTGTTTTAACACAATATGAATCCACTGATCTTGATGCCTATGTCGGCAATGGTGAGAAGTGGGGCTTAAATGGTGTTCACGCCTTATTAACTTCGTTAGCTCCAAGACAAACTGAAGAAGGTGCTAACTGGTATAAAGGAACAGCGGACGCTATTACTCAAAACCTTGATTTCCTTGATGAAAATGATCCAGAGTACGTTTTAATACTCTCTGGTGACCATATTTATAAAACCTTATACAACGATATGATTGATCTTCACATCGACACTGAAGCCGATGCGACAATTTCCGTTATCGAAGTTGATCCAAAAGAAGCTAGCCGTTTCGGTATTATGGCCGTGGATAAAAATGACCGTATCGTTGAATTCCAAGAAAAACCAAAACAACCAAAGAGCAATCTCGCATCTATGGGTGTTTACGTGTTCACATGGAAAGTTCTCCGCAAGTACTTAGTGGAAGATGCTGCTAATCCAAAATCAGACCATGACTTTGGTAATAACATCATTCCAAAGATGCTAAACGATGGCTTAAAGATGCAAGCTTATAGATTCAAAGGCTATTGGAGAGACGTCGGTACCTTAGCCTCATTACATCAAGCAAATATGGATATCGCTTTAGATGACCGTATGCTTGACTTATACGAATCTGATAGAACCACAAGAATTTATACACAAGACACATATAGTGTTCCTCAATATATTGGTCCAGAAGGATCCATTAAAAGAAGTATCGCAAACCAAGGTGCAATCATCTTAGGAAGTTGTGACTCCTGTGTCATTTCTTCTGATGCAGTTATTGAAGAAGGCGCAGTGTGTACAAGATGCGTCATCATGAGAGGCGCGCGTGTCAAAGTGGGCGCACAAGTGAATAACGCGATTATCGCACCTGATGTGGTAATCGAATCTAACGAAAAGATTAATCTTAACAGCGATGAGATCGTCCTCATTAGCAATGGAGGTAAATAATCATGAGTAAGATTTTAGGTATTTGTAATTTACATGACACTCCAAGCATGGGACAACTTACCAAGACAAGACCTCTTGGTTCCTTATCATTCTTAGGCCGTTATGGCTTAATGGACTTTACATTAAGTAACTTCTCAAACTCTGAGATCGATAGAATGGTGATTCTTGCTGAGAACAATATCTCCGCAGTGAGAAACCATACATTAGAAGGTAACATTTGGATTAATAATACAAGAACCGGATTCTTAAGAATCTTATTAAATGAAAACCTTCTTGACGCTCCAAAGTTCAACACTGATATTGCAAACATTAAAGAGCATTATTCAATTATCGAAGATAATAATCCTGATTATATTATTCTTTCCCCAACATTCTTCTTAATGGCGTTCGATTATAGAAAACTCATTGAATATCATGAAGAAAGTGGTGCGGAAATCACCTGTGTCTACACAAAGACAACACGTGGTAATAAAGATTATTTAAACTGCGACTCATTAGAAATCGCAAAGAATAATGTCATCACCCATTCCAAAGCTAATATGGGCGATGAAAAGAAACAAAATATTTCATTAGAAACATTCATCTTCACCCGTGCCGCATTTGATAAAATTCTCGCTTTAAGCGATAGAGTCTCATCTATGTATGGCTTCAGAAAGATGATTAGCTATGCTATTAACCATCACCGTATTCCAGTGCACGCATTTGAATTTGATGGTTATGTGGTCCCAATTCTTTCCAGCTACGACTATGTCGACAGATCCTTCGAATTATTAAAATATGAGAATCGTCAAAAGTTGTTCTTACCTGATTGGCCAATTTATACAACCACCCACAATACACCTCCAGCACTTTATGGTCCAAAAGCGGATGTCCAAAACTCATTCGTCGCCAATGGTGCAATCATTAAAGGTAAAGTGGAAAACTGTATTATTTCTCGTGACGTTGTCGTTGAAGAAGGCGCAGAACTCAAAAACTGTATCTTGTTCACTCAATCCTATGTTGGTAAAAACGCCAAGATGGAAAACGTCTTATTAGAGAAGAAAGCTAGTGTCAGTGAAGTGAAGAAACTTGCTGGTACCAAAGAAAAAATTCTCGTTATCAAACAAGGAGAAAAAGTGTAATGAAAATTGCCATGGTAGCTAGCGAGTGTAGACCATTTTGTAAAACTGGTGGTCTCGCTGACGTTGTTTATTCCCTTTCTAAAGAACTTACTGTGATTGGTGAAGAAGTAATGGTAATCTTGCCATTCTACCAATCCATTAAAAATACAATTAAAACTCCAGTTAAATTAGTCGATTCTTTTGTCGTTAATATGTCTTGGAGACATCACGAGGCAAAGGTTTATTGCACTTATGCAGATGGAATTACATTCTACTTTGTCGAACACTGGTATTTCGAACGCAATCACCTTTATGGTGATGGCGATGATGGAGAAAGATTTGCTTTCTTCACATTAGCAGCGAGAGAGTTCTTAGCAAGACAAAAGAAAGTTCCTAATATCGTACACGTACATGACTGGCAAGCAGGCATGCTCCCATGCTTATGTAAAGTCGATGATTGGTATCGCCCAGGATTTAGCAAGACTCAATTTGTCATGACTATTCATAATCCAGCATTCCAAGGAATGCTTGATAGAGATGCCTTAGGCGATTTATATAACTTACCATTATCTTTATTCGATGATGGAAAAGTGAGACTTATGGATAGAGTGTCCACTCTTAAAGCGGGCATCGTCTTCGCAGATAAAATCACAACAGTCTCCCCAACTCATAGACAAGAATTATTAACTCCAGAAGGTGGCATGCATCTTGATGGTGTTCTTAATCTTAGAGAATGGGATTTCTGCGGCATCTTAAATGGTATTGATTACTTAGAGTTCGACCCTGAACATGATCAATACATCGCCGCGCCTTATGGACCAACAAACTTCTGGTCTAAGAAGAAACTTAATAAGGCTGCATTATTTAAAGAATTAAATATCAACGATTATGATAGACCTTTATATTCCATAGTCAGTAGACTTACATGGCAAAAAGGTTTAGACATCTTATTCCCAGCAATGGAAGAACTCCTTAATCGCGGATGTAACATTATCGTCCTTGGTAGTGGTGAAAGACAATACGAGCTCAAGCTCGAAGAGTTAAGAAGTAGATATCCAAACAACATGGCTATCTATATCGGCTATAACGATGCGCTTGCGCATAGAATCTACGCCGCTAGTGACTTCTTCATGATGCCATCATTATTCGAACCATGTGGTTTAGGACAAATGATCGCTCAAAGATATGGCACATTACCAATCGTTAGAAGAACTGGTGGATTAAAGGATAGTGTCATCAACTTCGACAGTGGTAATGAAAATACCGCGAACGGCTTCGGATTTGATAACTATCATCCAGACGATATGAAATATACCTGTATCTATGCATACGATACATGGTTCAATAAACCACTCATTAAGAAATTAATGAAGAACGCAATTACCACAGATAATTCCTGGGCTAAGTCCGCAGCGAACTATCTTGGTGTCTACAAAGAATTAGTAAATAGAAAGTAACTTGAGGTTAGCTTATGGGCTACGATTATAAAAATATAGAGAAAAAATGGCAAAAATATTGGGAAGAACATCAGACTTTTAAGACTGATGTTTGGGATTTTTCTAAACCCAAATTTTATGCCCTTGATATGTTCCCATATCCTTCAGGTGTAGGCCTACACGCAGGTCACCCAGAGGGATATACCGCAACGGATATCGTATCACGTATGAAAAGGATGCAAGGATATAACGTCCTTCACCCAATGGGATATGACTCCTTTGGTTTGCCTGCAGAACAATATGCGATTCAAACAGGTAACCATCCAGAAGGTTTTACTAAGAAAAATATTGAAACCTTCACTCATCAATTAAAAGAACTCGGCTTTGACTATGACTGGGATAAAGTGATTTCCACAAGTGATCCAAGTTTCTATAAATGGACACAATGGATTTTTAAAGGCCTATTCCTTGATGGTTATGCCAAATACATTGATATGCCAGTTAACTGGTGTGAAGAACTCGGTACCGTCTTATCAAATGACGAAGTCATTGATGGTAAGAGTGAAAGAGGTGGATACCCAGTTATCCGTAAGAATCTAAAACAATGGGTTATTGACCAAGCACAATTTGGTGAAGAATTATTAGAAGGTCTCGATAGAATTGATTGGCCGGAATCTACAAAAGAAATCCAAAGAAACTGGATTGGTAAATCAATCGGTGCTTTAGTGGATTTCAAAGTCGCTGATAGTGATGAAAAGTTCACAGTCTTTACTACAAGATGTGACACACTTTTCGGTGCGACATACTGCGTGCTTGCTCCTGAGCACGAACTCGTGAAGAAAATTGCTAGCAAGGAACAACTTCCTGCAGTGAATAAATATATTGAAGAAGCCGCAAGAAAGAGTGAACTTGAAAGAACTTCTTTAAATAAAGAAAAGACTGGTGTCTTCACTGGCGCATACGCAATTAATCCTGCAAATGGCAAAAAGATCCCAATCTATATTTCTGACTATGTCCTTTCTACCTATGGTACTGGCGCAATTATGGCGGTCCCAGCCCATGATAGCAGAGACTATGCTTTCGCGAAGAAATTCGGTTTAGATATTATCCAAGTCTTAGAAGGTGGAGATATTTCTAAAGAAGCATATGAAGATGATGGTCTTCACATAAACTCCGAATTCCTTAACGGACTTAATAAAGAAGATGCAATTAATAAGATGCTCGAATTCTTAAAAGAAAAAGGCATCGGTGAAAAGAAAATAAATTATAAATTTAGAGAATGGATTTTTGCCCGTCAAAGATATTGGGGCGAACCAGTTCCTGTCGTCCATATGGAAGACGGAACCATCCATGCTTTAGATGATAAAGAATTACCATTAGTCTTACCTGTCCTTGATGATTACAAGGGCCATAACGGCAAGGCTCCGCTTGAAAATGCTTCCGAATGGAAGAAATATCAACTTAATGGTAAAAACGGCTTAAGAGAGACATCTACAATGCCTGGTAGTGCAGGTAGTAGCTGGTACTTCTTAAGATATGTTGATCCAACAAATGAAAATACATTCTGTGATAAGAAACTTGCTGACCACTGGTTACCTGTCGACTTATATATCGGTGGACCAGAACACGCAGTCGGTCACTTAATCTATTCCCGTATTTGGACCAAATATCTTTATAAGAAAGGCTATATTTCCTTTGATGAACCATTCAAGAAACTCGTTCACCAAGGAATGATTTTGGGTGCCAACGGCATTAAGATGGGCAAGAGATTCCCAGAATATGTTGTTAACCCAAGTGATATCGTTCGCGATTATGGCGCAGATACATTACGCTTATACGAAATGTTCATGGGCCCACTTGAAGCGAGCAAACCATGGAGTGAACAAGGCGTGGAAGGCGCTCATAGATTCTTAGAAAGAGTCTGGAGAGCAATCCTTGAAAGTGATTTCATCACCGATAGTGAAGTTCCAGAACTCGATTTGGTTTATAACCAAACAGTGAAGAAAGTTAGCGAAGATTACGAAATTCTCGCTTTCAATACAGCGATTAGCCAAATGATGATTTTCATTAATGAAGTCTACCGTGTCGGCAAACTTCCAAAAAAATACGCAGAAGGCTTCGTCAAACTCATCTCCTGTATCACACCTCATATCGGTGAAGAGATGTGGGAAAAACTCGGACACAATAACACAATCGCCTTTGAATCTTGGCCAACATTTGATCCAAACAAACTCGAAGCCAATACAGTGAAGATTGCTGTTAGTGTGAACGGTAAATTAAGAGCAACAATTGAGATTGAAAAAGATAGTGATGATGAAAAAGTAAAAGAAATCGCCCTTTCTCAAGAGAACGTCATCAAATTCGTGGAAGGTCACGAAATTAAAAAAATCATTGTTGTTAAAAACAAAATTGTTAATATAGTAGTTGCTTAGTTTAAATAGCACGATACCCATTTGGGATTGTAGCGGAGGTAAATATGAACTTATGCATTGATGTGGGTAATACCACAATTGGAGTGGCGTTCTTCAAAGAAGAACAGTTGCTCAAGAGACTGTCCTATACAGTCGACACAAAGAAAACAAGTGACGAATATACATCCGTCATTAGAAGAACACTCAAGGATATTTCTTTGGATGCGAGTGAAATAGACCGCATTATCTTTTCCAGTGTCGTTCCTAGCGTGAATGATGAACTCATCTCCGCAGTGAAAGCCATCTTTAATAAGGAACCATTACTCATTGCTCCAGGTGTTAAAACCGGACTTCCAGTGAGAGTGGATAACCCAAGTGAAGTTGGTAATGATTTAATTGCCGTTATGGTTGGTGCAAAAGAAAAGTATGGTTATCCATGTTTAATCACCGACTTAGGCACTGCCACAAAAGTATTACTTATCGATAATAGTGGTGCTTTCGTGAGCTGTATGATTATGCCCGGTTTAGCGTTAAGCGTTTCCGCATTAACAAACCGCGCAGCATTATTACATGAGATCTCAATTAAGACTCCAAAAACAGTAATGGCCAAGAATACCACAGATGCAATTAATGCCGGTGTCACATATGGACACGCCGACATGATTGATGGCATTATTGACCGCTACGAAAAGGAACTTGGTTATAAGTGCAAGCACGTCTTAACAGGTGGTAGTGCAATCTTTATTAAAGACATTTTGAAACATGAATTTACTTACGATGAAACCCTTTGCTTAGAAGGTCTCAATCGTATCTTGATTAGAAACGAGGACAAGTAATTATGGAAAAGAAAAAGGAAAATCCATTAAGAAATAAACGTGTTACCGACATAGCATTTGCCGGTATCATTCTCGCTATTATGGCGATATTAAACTTTGTACCTAATGTGGGTTATATCAAAATCATCCCAGGTACATTCGAAATTACAATCATTCACATCTTTGTAATTATCTTTGCATGGCTCTTAGGTTGGAAGGCCGGCTTGCTTTCAGGTCTTGCCTTTGGTGTCTTCTGCTGGGCTAACGCATTTATTGTTGGTAACGTTGCATTCCAAAATCCATTGGTCTCGGTTTTACCACGTATCTTCTTTGGCTTTATCACTGGTTTAGCCTTTGACTTAACACGTTTAATCAAAAAGCCAAAACTCAGATATGGCATTGATGTCGCCCTCTGTGTAGTGGTGACAGCAATCCACACATTATCAGTCTTATTAATGTTATATGTTGCCTTTAACCAAGAAACAGTCTTTGAAACATATATGAAGACAATGTTTGCTTCTATGGCTATCAACTTCCCTGTTGAACTTGCCGCTGCTGCAGTTATCTCTCCACTCGTGATTCTTGGCTTAGACAAGGCATTCCCACAATATCAAGCTATCTATCACGGCACAGTGAAAAGAAAAGCAAAAGAGACACTTTATGATGTAATAACTAAGCAATACCACGATGATTTACTCAAAAACCTCGGTGAATTTGTAGCTATTAATTCTGTCTATGACGAAGAAACAGTCAGTAAAGAAAATCCATTTGGACAAGGTGTTACAAATGCTTTAACATATATCGCCAATCTCGCACAAGACGATGGCTTTGAAGTGAGAAACTATGCAAATAAAGTTGTCGAAATTATTTGTGGCGAAGGTAAAAACATTACCATCTTGGCACACGCTGACGTCGTCCCTGCTGGAACAGGATGGGATCAAGAACCATTCCAAATGGTCGACCGTGGTGACAGATTAACAGGCCGTGGTGTCGCTGATGATAAAGGCCCATTACTCGCTGCTTATTACGCAATGAAAGCAGTTAGAGATAACCACCTTCAAGGTGACTATCAAATTAGATTTATCGTTGGTGGAAATGAAGAAAGCGGATCCGCTGGCGTGGAATATTATTTCCAAAAATTAAAGAAACCACAACCAGACTTTGGTTTCTCCCCAGATGCTGAATATCCTTTAATCTTTGCGGAAAAAGGTATTATCAACTTTGAGGTTAAAAAGAAACTCGTTTTAAAACATGTCCATTCCATCCATGGTGGTGTGGCAAGTAACTCAGTTATTGAGAAGTGTGATGTCGTTATGGACTATGATCCAGAATTCATTACTTATTTAACTGACCACGATTACAAAACCACAAGTTTACGTGATGGTGATTTAGTCACTGTTACATTCCATGGCGTGGCCGCTCACGGTTCAACTCCAGAGTTAGGTTCTAACGCTGGTATGGCCGCAATTAAAGCGCTCGCTAAATTCTATACAAATAAAGATTTATTACATCTCTATGGTTGCTATGGTAATTTACAAGGCTATGGTCTTGAAGCCTACGCCAATAGTGATGAAATGGGTCACAACACATTAAACGTTGGTATTATCGACTGGGATGAAAACGGCGAATTCAAGATGATCGTCAACTTCCGTTATGTTGATAGATGCCACGTTGATGAAGCACAATACAACATTAAGGAACACAGCAAACCATTCTCTGTTGATTTCTTAAGTGAATCCAAACTTCTCTTCTATCCAAAAGAATCCGTATTAGTACAAACACTTTTAGAAGCCTATCAAAAAGAAACAGGCGACTATAAGTCTGCTCCTAAAGCAATCGGTGGCGGTACTTACGCTAAAGAAGCTGATAATGTTATCGCTTTCGGTGCGGAATTCCCAGGATGGAATAGCTATATGCACTCCCCAGGAGAACAAGTCAAGAAAGCGGATTTATTTAAATCAATTAGCATTTATGCTAAAGCAATCGTTGACTTGGGAAAGAAATTAGAGGAAAGAAATGAGAACTAAGTTTAAAGCTTGGACAGTCCCATATATTGAAGAACATAAAGAAGTAATGTTTGATGAAGAACAACTTCTTAACTTTGATAAACCATATTATTTAGAAATCGGTTCTGGTAAAGGACAATTCTTAGTGGATATGGCTAAGAAGTTCCCAGACAAGTTTTTCGTTGGCATTGAACGCAACGTCACTTGCTGTGGTTTTACCGCGAAAAAACTAGTGGAAGAAGAACTTCAAAACGCAAAGTTAATGTTCTTAAATGCTGAATTATTAATGGATAAAATCGCGGATAATTCTATTGAAGCAATCTTCCTTAACTTCTCTGACCCATGGCCAAAGAAGAGACATCATAAAAGAAGATTAACCGCGGATAGTTATTTAAAGAACTATTATCGTGTTCTAAAGAAAGGCGGAAGGCTCATTATCAAAACTGATAATGTCGACTTATTTGCCTTCACTTTAGAGAACTTAGAAAACTCATTATTCAAATTAGTTTCTAAAACTGATGATTATCAAGACTATGATCCTTTTGACACAATGACAGAATATGAAAAGTCATTCCGTGATGAAGGAGTCCCAATTCATAGAATTGTTTTGGAGAAATAAGATGAAAGATTACGGTATATTTTATTCTTATAAAGATAAAGGTGATTCATTAGTTATCGTTTTTGATACCGATAAAGAATTTATCGATGAGAAAGTTAATGGAAGAGTCCATATCTATTACGATAATGACATAGTCATTGGTTATAAGATTGATTCCATTAAAGAATTCTTAAAGATTAAAAATGGTGGTGAGAAAATCTTCTTCCCTAATGCTGTATTTATCGATGTTATTAATTCCATTTTGATCAATGCAAAATGTGAACCACTTGAACCACGTGATAATTCCGGTTATTTCATCGGACAAGTCAAAGATATCAAAGAAGATAAAATTATCGTTTCATTAGGTAGCAAAGATATTAATGCGAGCATATGCCTAGGTGCGAATGTTGGTGATAAAGTAGTCGTGGCCTTACCTGGCACAATGATTAACGGTAGAACCAAAGTTAAAGAACTCGCACACATATGTATAGATAAAGATTTAAATGCAGAAGGAGATAACAATATTCTCCTATTAGATAAAGATGCAGTTATTGGTGAAGACTTCTTCACCTTGGAGGTCAAATAACATGACAGAAATTGAATTAAAAGAACAAGGCAAAATCAGCCGTTTAACGAACAAAACATTCCAGTTCGATAAAAGATTAGGCGAAGGCTTTTTCTCCGCGAATTACTTTTTAAAAAGTAATAAAATCGTGAAAGAGAACGAACCTAACCACATTGTCACCATGCAATGGTTCCAAAGAAGAGATGATTCTAAACTTTGTGGTGTTGATGAAGCAATCGCTTTACTTCACACATTTGCAATTCATCCAGAAGAATTAGTTATTGAAGCATTAAATGATGGCGACATCATCCAAGCTAACGAACCAGTTCTTAAAGTTACTGGTAAATATGAAAACTTCGGTTTCTTAGAATCCGTCATTGATGGTGTATTAGCAAGAAGAACAAGTGTTTGCACAAACGTCTATAAAGTTATGAAAGTTATTGGTGATACACCAATCTTCTCAATGGCGGATAGACAAGATGATTATCAAACACAAATCGGCGATGGCTATGCCACATATGTTGGTGGTATCGCAAAAGTCTCCACAGACGCACAAGGATATTGGTATGGTGGTAAAGGCATGGGAACTATGCCACACGCATTAATTCAAATCTGTGGTGGTGATGTTTGCAAAGCCGCGGATATCTATTTAAAGACATTCCCAGAAGAAAAAGTCACTGCATTAATTGATTATCACAACAATGTGGTTAGAGATAGTTTAATATTAGCGAAGCACTTAGGTCATAAGCTCAATGGTGTTCGTGTTGATACATCAAAAGCCTTAGTGGATCATTACTTCGATGATAAAGATACTTCTGATTTCGATCCTCATGGTGTTTGTAAAGAATTAATCTTTGCCTTAAGAAAAGCCTTAGATGATGCAGGATTTGACTATGTCAAAATCACTGTCAGTTCCTCCTTCTCCGCAGAAAAGATCGCGGAATGGAAGAAAGCAGGAGTGCCTGTCAGCATGTATGGTGTTGGAACATACTTTGTTAACAACACAACATGTGGCTTCACCGGAGACTTAGTTATGTTAGATGGTAAAGGTGAAGCTAAAGAAGGCCGCGCTAACTATCCAAGTGATAGATTAAAGAAAGTTCCTTATCCAATTTATTAATAAAGGCAAAATAAAAACCGCAAGCGTAATGCCTGCGGTTTTGTTTATGTTTTTTATTTACAAGTATATGTAACAGTTAAATCTTTAACGAGTAGGTATGGGCCAATTTCGTTGAAAAGTGTTGTAATCAGAATTGTTCCGCATCCTTTACCATATGCTTTTTCAGTTTCTTGGTTAGTAAAGAAATCCCCTGTATTCCACGTGATTGTTTGATACTCTTCGGAAGCTGAAATTGTTCCTTCAATCATATTTGTTTTAGCGGGATTAGCCTCTCTATCACTGCTATTGTCTGACCATCCAATCCAACGAACTAGATAATTACTTGTTTCTTGTCCAACAAGCTTATATGTCATTGAGATAGATGTGACTGTTGCTTGTTCAAAACCATAATAAATATTGTTTTCGTTTAATTCGTTGTAACAAATAATGGTTGATCCTTGCATTCTCATAAGACCGCCATCATTAGATGAGTAGCCAGTTAAGCATCTTAATTTCATCATGCCTTCTAAAGCATAGAAATCATTAGCCGAGCCTTCGCTGTGGATTTCAGAATTGTGATCAAACACAAGTGTTCTATTCGCGCCACTAGCTGTAAGACCTGCATTTGTTCTTAATAGGTTTTGTTTTCCGATGACAAGACCTGCACTGACTGCGATAACCGCGGCAGCGCTCATTCCAATTGCAATAATTCCTTTTTTCATAACATATACTCCTATTCGTATATCTTTTCTTATTATATTCGATTTTTACATACAGAGAGAAATAATTACGTATTTATCAACAAAAAAGACCGAATTGTAACAACTCGGTCTGATTTTTTGTTTTGTTCGAATATTAGAGTTTTCTGTTGTAGTATTCGACGATTTGGCTTTCAGTGATTTCTTGTGGTAATTCTTTACGTTCGACTTCGCGGACATATTTACCAGATAATTTTTCAGCGTTCACTTCGACCCAACCATATTTAGCAGCGACTGATTCTAAAGATTCTTTAATGACTTTTAAATCTTTGCTGTTTTCTCTGACGGCGATAACATCGTTAACTTGGCAGAGGTATGATGGGATATCGACTTTCTTGCCGTTGACTTCGATGTGGCCGTGGTTGACTAATTGTCTTGCACCCTTACGTGTGCGGGCAAAGCCCATACGGAACACTAAGTTATCGAGACGGCTTTCGAGTAATTTCATGAAGGCGACACCTGTAACTTCTTTAGAAGCTAAGGCCATCATGAATAAGCGACGGAATTGTCTTTCATTGACACCATACATTTGTCTTAATTTTTGTTTTTCGACTAATTGTTTACCGTATTCGGATAATTTCTTTTTACGGTTAGCACCATGTTGGCCAGGTCCATAAGGACGTTTGGCTAATTCTTTGCCTGTTTCAAGTGTAGAAAAACCAAGACGACGGCTTCTTTTCCAATCTGATCCTGTGTATCTCATTGATAAGTTCCTTCCTTTCCTTTAATTTTTCGCAAAATAATGGATAGGTGTGAATCCCTGTCTTCGGGTGTTCTCTCTTTCGCCTTATAGCTTAGGTTACTTTATTAATTGAGAACGTCAGTCAAGACGTATTCACATGCTGCATTACATGCAGTAATAAATATATAGAAATAACAAAAATCAGTCAATAACTTTTTATCTATCTTTAGATAGAATAATCACTTTTTTAGGAAAAACAGTTAATATAATTAAAAGAAAATTAGAAATTGTTGAAAAACTCCTTAAAAAATCGACTTACAACCTATACAATATTATCAAGCCATATATCGACTTACATTTTTCAATGTAGTTTCAAATATACAAATACAATAGGAGAAGGTTATGAATATATTATTATCAGGTCAACAAGTCGCAATCATATTCATTGTCATCGGCATCACCGCGGTGCTCGTGGCACTCGGTGTGTTACTTTACATCTTTGTCTTTTCACGCAATGCAGTGAAAAAACAAATCAGAGAACTCGAAAGAAAATACTCTTATTTCGATGCTTTGTTAGTGGGTCAAGACACACAATATATTCACCATTTAGAAATCGTTTCTAGAACCAATCTCCTTTACGTTGAAAAATACAATATCTACAGCAAGAAGTTTAAAGAAGTCTTCGATAATGATGATAAGTTTGCAGAATCTATGATTAAGCAACTCAACTCTTTAGTGGCTTCTGGACAATATAAGAACATCAAGACAGTTATTAGTGATGCAAAAAGAGCAATTGCTATTTTTGAAGAATCTGTGAATACACTTGATGCCGAATTATACGAAATCATCAAACCAGAAGAAGAAGCTAGACAAGCTATCTTAAAACTCAAAGAACATTATCGTAGAGTGAAACAAATCTTCTACTCCAACGCAAACGACTTAGAACTCGTTGCTGGATCATTTAATAGAGTCTTTGAAAAATTAGATACATCTTTCGTGGAATTCGAAGAACATATTGAAACTGCGGAATATGAAGAAGCAAACGAACTTCTCCCAACAATTACTAAAGTTATTACCGCTTTAGAAACTGCTTTATCTCAATTACCAAACTTATGCATTATGGTTCAATCTGTCTTACCAGAAAAGATCGAGACATTAAATACCGAATACGTAGCAGTGGAGAAGAAGGGTGTCCCATTATTCAACCTTTCCTTTAGACATAAAGTTGATGAATGGAATACCACAATTGATTCCTTAAAGAAACAACTCGTTAATCTCCAAACCGCTGGTGCAATGGAAAAGATTAACCGTATCCAAGATGAAATCGAACAAATGAGATCATCCTTAAATGTTGAAGTTGATGATAAAACCATCTTTGAAGAAGCTGCTGATAAACTCTATAAAGCCGCAATTAACTTAGAAAAAGAATTCTTAAAAGTTTGTTCCTTATTACCAGAAGTAGAAAAAATCTACATCATCTCTGATGAACAAAAGCAACATATCGAAGAATTAAAAGAAGATATGAACAAGATGGGTGGAAGTAAGAGAACACTCGATAACTTCATCCATAGTGGAACAAAACAACCATATTCCATTCTTCGTAAGAAACTCGAAGACTTACAAGCGGACTATGATGTTGCTGAAAAGAGTTTGAACGATTTCAAAACATACATCGAATCCTTAAGAACTTCTTGTGAAGAAGCTTATTCTTTAGTGTTCGTTTATTATTACCGCTGCAAACAAAGCGAATCTATCTTACGTGAAATTGGTATCCAATCTTTCACCGAACAATATAGCGCGCAAGCGGAAACATGTTATGAAATGCTTAACGACCTTGATAGACACCTTAAGGTGCAACCAATCGATGTCGCTTATATCAACGATAAAGTCGAACAATTAAAAACAACCGCAAACGATTTATTTGATGACGTGGAAAACAAATTACGTGAAGAACAATTAGCGGAATCCGCTATCGTGTACGCGAATAGAGACCGCAATCATCAAATGGATGTTCACCAACAATTATGTGTCTTAGAGAAGTCATTCTTTGAAGGCGAATTTGTTAAAGTATATCACGATGCAAACGGCATCTATCGTCGTATGCACGTAGAAGAAGGTAATGATAGTGGCAGATAAAATCGTCTACTTAGACAATGCTGCTACGACAAAAGTTAATCCAGAGGTTCTTGAGTCTTTTAACAAAACTAAGAACCTTTATTTTGCTAACCCTGGATCCATTCATATCCCTGGCCAAGAAGCCTCTCGTTTATTAGAAAAAGCTAGAGAACAAATATTAAATACACTCGGTGTTAAAGATGATGAATTAGTCTTTACTAGTGGTGCTACAGAAGCGAATAATTTAGCCATCAAAGGCTATGCTTTAAAACACCAAAATAGAGGCAAACATTTAATCACCACAGTCATTGAACACCCTGCTGTTTTAGAATCGTTTAGACAACTCGAACAATACTTCGGATTTGAAGTTACATATCTTCCAGTTAACAAAAACGGAGTGGTGGAAATTGAAGAATTGAAAAGAGCAATTCGTAAAGATACCATCCTTGTTTCTGTGATGGCGGTTAACAATGAAGTTGGTTCAATCAATCCACTTCAAGAAATTTCTAAGCTATTAAAATCTTATCCTTTAATTGCCTTTCATAGTGACGTCACTCAAGGTATTGGAAAGATTGATTTGCCATATGCTGAACTCGATATGTTCTCCTTTTCAGGACACAAGATCCATGGCTTAAATAGCAGTGGCGCTTTGATAAAAAGAAAGAAAATTGAACTTCTCCCATTGCTCTCTGGTGGCGGCCAAGAAAACAATCTTAGAAGTGGCACAAACGACGTTGCTTTAGCGGTTTCTTTAGCCAAAGCAATTAGATTAGAACATAGCAAAATACGCGAGAATTACGCAAAAATTAGCGAAATTGCAGCGTTTTTGAAAAATTACATCGCATCCAGAAAAGACTTATACGAACTCAATAGTTTCGATAATCCATATATCGTTAACTTCTCCACTTTAACTAAGAAAGCTAGTGTTGTTGTGGAAGCTTTATCATCACGTGGTTACATGGTTTCTAGTGTCAGCGCATGCCACGCAAAAGAAGAACCAATTAGCTATGTTGTTAAAGCGTTAGGCAAGAGCGACGCCCTTGCTCATAACACTGTCCGTGTATCTTTATCTAGCGAGAATACCTTAGATGAAATTAAAGATTTTATCTCGGTACTTGAAGACATTATTAAGGAGCTTAAATAATGATTACCTATGATCATATCATGGTGCGTTTTGGCGAACTTTCCACCAAAGGAAAGAACAAGATAGATTTCATTCGTGTCTTGTTCCATAACTGCCAACGTGCATTAAAAGAATTCGATAAAATCCATATCTATATGCGTCATGATCACATCTATGTTGAACTCAATGGCGCAGACTATAAACCAATCATTGAACGCTTACAAGAAGTCAGTGGTATTCAAGGTCTTTCCCTTGTTCATAAGTCGCTTGATAGAGATATTGAAAACATTAAAAATATGTCTCTTGAACTTATCAAACAAGAAGAAGGAAAAACCTTTAAAGTTCACGTCAAAAGAACAGATAAGAAATACCCACTCATCTCTGACCAAATCACACGTATCGTTGCTGGTCATATCTTAAAGAGTGGACTTGGTTTATCCGTTGATGTTCATAATCCAGATATTATGCTTTCAATCGAAGTACGCGATGAGGCAGTATATATTTTCTCTCACACCTTCCCAGGTGCTGGAGGATATCCACTAGGCGTCGGCGGTAAAGCCATGCATATGCTCTCTGGTGGCATCGATTCACCAGTCGCAGCATATTTACTTATGAAACGCGGTGTGACCATTGAATGCATCCATTTTGCATCCCCTCCATACACGCAGGTGGGCGTGATATATAAATTAGAAGATTTATTAAAAGTACTTAATAGATATCAAGCAAGAATTAGACTTCATATCGTTCCATTCACCAAGATTCAAGAAGCGATCTATGACCACACAGATGAAAGCTATTGCATCACAATGATGAGAAGAATGATGTTTAGACTTGCAGATAGATTAGCAAAAATGAGACATTGCCCAGTTATTTCTACAGGTGAAAGTGTGGGACAAGTTGCTTCGCAAACACTTCAATCTATGCGCGTAATTAATGACGTTACTAATATGCCAATCATTAGACCATGCGCGACAATGGATAAAGTGGATATCATCAACACATCCGTGAAGATTGGAACATATGATATCTCCATTCGTCCATATATTGATTGCTGTACAATCTTTACTCCAAAGAGTCCGAAGACCGCACCTAAATTAGAAGACTGCTTAAGATTTGAAGAAGAGTTTGATTATGAGCCTCTTCTAAAAGAAGCATTATCTAATATCGAAGTGAAATTCATCTCTGACGAAGAAGAGAAAAAAGAAGAAGACTTATTATAAATAATAAAATAAAAAGAAGTGGTGAATTGCCACTTCTTTTTTGTACTAAACAATTACTTATTTAGCGCTTTTCTTTGCTAATTTGACTAAGTCTGCAAATGCAGCTGGGTCATTGATCGCTAATTCGGATAACATCTTACGGTTGACGTTGACGTTAGCTTGTTTTAAACCGAACATGAATTTGCTATAAGAAATATCATTCATACGGCAAGCAGCGTTGATACGTCTGATCCATAGTTTTCTGTAATCGCTCTTTAATTTACGACGATCATTGAACGCATAGTTCAAACTGTGTAACACTTGTTCTTTTGCTGTTTTGAAGAGTAAGTGTTTGCTTCCGAAGTAACCAGAAGCCATTTTTAAGATTTTTTTACGACGGGCACGTGTAACTGTGCCACCTTTAACTCTAGCCATTAATGGTTACCTCCTTACTTAACGATGAGGAACTTAATTCTCTTGTAGTCTGTTTTGTGAACGGATGCAGACTTCATTAAGTGTCTCTTTTGTTTTGTTGTTTTGTGTGGGGCTAAATGTGATACATATGCGTGGTGTCTTGTGACTTTGCCACTGCCTGTGACCTTAATTCTTTTCATAAGGCCTCTTTTGCTTTTCATTTTTGGCATATTTGTTTCCTCCTACTTTCTTTTTGGTGCGAGGATCGCGATCATCCAACGGCCATCCATATTGGCAGGCTTTTCAATGACGCAATATTCGCTTACTGATGCGATGAATTTATCCATGACTTCTTGACCAACTTCAATATGAGTCATTTGTCTACCTCTGAATCTCACGCCAACTTTAACTTTGTTACCATCTTGTAAGAACTTGATGGCAGCGCGAGCTTTGGTTTCCATATCGTGTGCGCCGATTTGAGGAGTTAATTGAACTTCTTTAGTCTCGACGGTGTGTTGGTTCTTTCTGGCTTCCTTAGCCTTCTTTTGCTGTTCAAAACGGTATTTACCATAGTTGATGATTTTGCACACAGGAGGTTGCGCATTTGGTGCAACGCATAATAAGTCTAAATCATACTCATTAGCCTTCATTTGTGCTTCTCTTGAGGACATTGTTCCTAATTGTTCACCATTAGGACCAATTAATAATACAGTTGGGAAACGAACTAGTTCGTTAACCATATCCTTGTTTTGATTGTTTGGCTTACGTTGTTGGTTGTTGCCAGAATAATTTGTACCGATAAATATCACCTCTTTTGTCAAAAAACGGATGCAAGCATGCACCCGTTAACAATCTTAGCCCTTAAGATGTAGCGTTAGCCAATCGATACGTGTCGATCTGGCGAGAAGCGGGTGCCTCTGCTTTCTACCTATATTTTGCGAGTAAAATACTATCATTATTAATGATATGTGTCAACAAAATAAAAAAGGAAAGTTATACTTTCCTTAATTATTCGATTATTTGTGTAATTTGATTTCTTCATCAATCATCGCGATAAAGTCATTAACTTTAACGGTGATTTGTTCTTGTGAACCGTACTTACGGTAGGTAACAGTTCCATCTTCTTTTTCATGATCACCAAGAACGATGGTGTATGGGATTTTTCTCATTTGGGAATTTCTCATACGGTAACCAAGCTTATCGTTACCATCATCTAACTCTGTACGAATCTTATGTTCACGGAATACTTTTAATAACTCTTGTGCGTATTCAAGATGGAAGTTATTGTTAACTGGTAATAGGTTAACTTGAACTGGGGCTAGCCAAGTTGGGAAAGCACCTTTAGTTTCTTCGATTAAGAAGGCGATGAAACGATCCAAGGAACCTAAGATTGCTCTATGAACAACGACAGGTCTTGCCTTTTCACCTTTTTCATCGATATAGGTGAGTTCAAATCTTTCTGGTAATTGATAGTCGAGTTGGATGGTGGATAATGTGACATCGTGTCCAATCGCGGATTTGACTTGAACGTCGAGTTTTGGACCATAGAATGCGGCTTCACCAATAGCTTCGTAATAATCAACACCAAGTTCTTTTAGAACTTCACGTAATTGATTTTCGCTCTTTTCCCAGAGTTCGTCATTACCGAAATACTTTTCAGTATCGTTAGGATCTCTTAAGGATAAACGGAATTCGTAGTTTTGGAATCCAAAGTCACGATAAACATCAAGGATGAGTTGCGTAACTTCTTTAAAGACATCTCCGATTTGACTTGGCATACAGAAGATGTGGGAGTCGTTTTGATAGAACGCTCTTGTTCTTTCAATACCTGTGAGTGCGCCTGAAGCTTCGAAACGGAAGTCCGCTGCGATTTCTGCGATTCTTAATGGTAATTCTCTATAGGAGTGCAAAGCACTTCTATACATAACCATGTGGTGTGGACAGTTCATTGGTCTTAAGACATATGATTCATTGTCGACATCCATCTTTGGATACATATCTTTTTGATAGTGGGCCCAGTGACCTGATGTCTTATATAATTCAACGTTGCCTAAGCATGGAGTTAATACGTGTTTATAACCTAAAGCGATTTCTTTATCCATGATGTAGTCGCTTAATAAGCGTCTCACGATAAAGCCGTTTGGTAACCACATTGGTAAACCTCTACCAACAAGGTCATCATACATAAAGATGCCGAGTTGTTTGCCTAAGATACGGTGGTCTCTCTTCTTTCTTTCTTCAAGAAGTTCGAGATACTTATTTAAATCTTCTGCGGTAAACCAAGAGGTACCATAAATTCTTGTTAATTGTTTATTCTTGCTGTCGCCTCTCCAATAGGCGCCTGCTAAAGAAAGTAGTTTAAAGTGCTTAATGAGTCCAGTGGACATAATATGTGGTCCACGGCAAAGGTCGATGAAGTCACCTTGTTTGAATGTGGTGATATCTTCATTGATACCTTCGATTAATTCAATCTTATATGGATTGTTTTTAAATACTTCAAGAGCTTGCTCTTTTGTTAGTTCTTCACGAACAATTTTTAAATCTCTTCCGGCGATTTCTTTCATCTTCCTTTCAATTACAGGAAGATCTTCGTCGGTAATGGATGTATCACCGAAATCAATGTCGTAATAGAATCCATTTTCAATTGCAGGACCAAATCCAAATAACGCTTTTGGATAAAGTTCTGTGATAGCTTGCGCTAATAAGTGAGAAGTAGAGTGATTTAAGACCTCTAATGCTTCTGCACTGGTTTTTTCCATTTCAATAATGGAACCGTCATGTTGTTGTACTTTCATAATTCTTTCCCTCCGCAATACAATAGCGGGCTTCTTTCTTTATTAAATTTTTATATAAACCAATAATAAATTATTGGAGCATATCAATGAGATCACGTAAGCCGTGTGTATGTTCATGTTTCATATTAACGGCTTCTTCAATTGGTAAGTCAACGATTTGACCACCTTTGACACCGATGATTCTGCTATCGCATTCATCGTTTAATAATAATTCGATGGATTTTGCACCCATTCTCGCCGCTAAGACTCTGTCTTCAGCGGATGGTGAACCACCTCTTTGTAATCTACCGAGAACTTCTGTTCTAGTATCAAATCCGGTCTTGTCTTCAATCTTTTGGGCTAATTCTTTAATGTCCAATAAGTTTTCGGAAACGATGATGATGGCGTGGCTCTTGTTTTGTGCTTTCATCTTTCTTAATTTACGGAACAAGACATCTTCCTTAAGTGGATGTTCAACACAGATAACGCCTTCAGCACCTTCTGCTAAAGCGGCATACATTGCGAGGTCACCACAGTGACGTCCCATAACTTCAATAAGGGAGCAACGTTGATGACTGCCGGATGTGTCTTTGAGTTTATCGACACATTCACAAATTGTATTCAAAGCGGTTGAGAAACCGATGGTTTGTTCTGTACTACCGACATCGTTATCAATTGTGCCAGGAATACCAACGACCTTGATTCCGTGTTTTGCTAAGTCATTTAGACCTCTAAATGTACCATCTCCACCGATACCGACTAAAGCATCGATTTCGAAGTCTTTTAATTGTTGAGCGGCTCTTTCGACGACTTCTGGTTGTTTGAATTCAGGAAGACGAGCACTTCTAATGATTGTGCCACCTCTATTAATAATGTCTTGTGTAAAGTCTTTATTAACTTGTTTGATTTGGCCTTCAACTAAACCTCTTAAACCGTCATAAACGACATACATGTCTTTGCCTTGATAAAGACCTGCTCTAATGACCGCTCTCAAACAAGCGTTCATACCTGGGGCGTCGCCGCCACTTGTTAATACTGCAATTTTTTTAACCATACTTTTCCAACCTCAATATGTATTAATCTTTTATTATGTTTTAGCAATTTTAATTAAAATTACTAGGAAACAATAACTTACGTATACTTTACTACATTTTTTATCGATTTATTAGCATTTTCGTATCAGTTAGCAACTTATCCACAAATTTCAATGTGGAAAACCCGCCTATATTTGCGTATATCTGGTAGGTATTTATACTTTGTATAAATTATTTGTATACGTATGTGGATAACTTTATCCCCAATTTTTTCTTCATTTTTTCATATTGAAAAGCCCTTTTTAATCCAGCATAATTGAGCCACTAACAAGGAGAAAACGATGGTCATTTTATCAGAAAACGATTACTTAGATGTGAAGTTAAATTCCCTTATCGCTGACTACGATAGTGAGACTTTATCGAATCTCTATCAACCAATTATTGGTTATGCTTCATTAGCGGTATATTTCACACTCGTTTCTGAATCTAAGAATCAGAAAATCACCAGTGTTATCTCCCATAATCAGTTGCTCAACAGACTTCAAATGTCACCAGGTGACTTCGTTGAAGCAAGAAAGAAGCTTGAAGCAGTTGGCTTATTAAGAACCATCCTTGAAGCGAAGAACTCTTTGAAAATCTATCATTACCAAGTCTTTGCTCCAAAAACACCTGCTAAGTTCTTTGATGACACATTACTCTATGGCATGCTAATCAAAGCAGTGGGTGATGTTGATGCAAATAGATTTAAATCCATCTACCAATTCAATAGCGAGGAAGAAGGAAAAGATATCTCCGCATCATTCGTCGAAGTCTTCCAACCAAACTTCGACGATCCAGCGTTTATGAAAGCCTTACAAGGTGTTAACGCAATCGGTAGAAGAAGCAACAAAATTAATAGCGAATTCAATTACGATTTGTTCTTTGAACAATTATCTAGAGTTTCTCAGATTAAACAAGATGCCTTCACAAAGAAAGATATGAAGGAAATCGAAAGATTATCCACGCTTAATGGCATTAGTGTTGAAGAAGCAGCATCCGCAGTTGCATCAGTTTATGATCCATACGCTCCAAAAGGAAAACATGTGGACTTCGATAAACTCGCTGCGATGTTCCAAGAAAGAACTGAATACTCATACTTATTAACTAAGAAACTCAATAGAGCTTCTAACAAGAATTCTGGAAATAGCCAGTTAGCGGGCAAGATTAACATTATGGAAACCCGTACACCAAAACAGTTCTTAGCGTTATTACAAAACGGTAGTCAACCAGCGTTAAGCGACTTAAGAATAGTGAATGACTTATCTAAGAAGTTCAATCTCAATAACGCAGTTATTAATGCGATTATCGATTATGTATTAGCAACAAATAATAATATACTTTCTCGTTCATTCTGTGAAAAGATTGGTGCTTCCTTAGCAAGAGAAGGAGTGACCACAACAATTGATGCGATGAACTACTTAAAGAAAGTGTCTCGCGGACAACAAAGAAAAGAATATAGTGAAATACCTGTTGTTCAAGAACAACAACAAACCGAAAAGAAGACAAAATCAAATAAGGAAGAACCTAACTGGGATGCCTTACTTGATGATATAGAAGAAGATGGAGGAGACGACAATGGAAAAGCTTAAGATTAGTAACTTACCAAACTATGACGCTGACGAGAAACTTCTTGAAGACATGAAGAAAGCCTATATGGCGTGCCCACAAGCAATTAAATATTGTAATGAATTAGGCATACCTGCGGATAAAGTCGAAGAGAATATCGTGAAGATCTATGATCTTGTCAGGGATATCAATTACTGCAACAAATGTCCAGGTGTTAAGAAATGCGCTAAATCAAATCCATTGCTTTGCACAAGAATCATTTATTCTCAAGGCGAAGTTGATAGACAAATGGTGCCATGTAAAGAACTCTTAAAAGATGTTACTTTCAAAAAACAATTTGTCGTTAGAGACTTTGAAGAAGATTGGTTAGATTCCTCCCTCCGTTCTATCGATAGAACAAGTGGCAGAAATAAAGCTATGGTTAAATATCATGACTTTATCAAAAATAAACAAGCTTCTTGGATCTATTTAACTGGTAGCAAAAATAGTGGACGTTCATATTTTGCCGCTTCCTTAATCGTTGATGCCGCAAGAAAGAATCGTGGTCCAGTTTGCTTCTTAAATAGCACACTCAGATTACGTGAAATTAACGATTTGGGTTATGGAAAGAAAAAAGAAGAATTTGATAAGAAATTAGAATTGTATTCTAATATTCCAATTCTTGTCTTAGATGATTTCGGAAATGAATTCAAAAATGATTTTGTAAGAGATGCAATTTTATTCCCAATATTATCCACACGTGCAAGTAAGAGATTATTAACAATCTTTACAAGCGACTTCACAATTTCTGATATTGAAGCACTTTATAGCAATACAAAAGCAGGCGCTATCCGCGCCAAACAAATTGCTAAACTAATTCAATCAATGTGCGATGAAGAAATTAGTCTAGGCGACATTTCAATTTATTAATAATATTAATTACTTTCTTATTTAGTGAATCAAGGTCGGCATCATTTATAATGATGAAGTCGGCCTTATTTTTATTGTTATCAAAAGTTGATGCCTTATTAATAGTCTTTAAATCTTTGGCTTTATTACCATCTCTTTGAGATATTAATTCAGCTTGCTTTTTATCTTTGATATCAACTGCGATGATGACATCAAAAAGATTGTCCATTTTGCTTTCATAAAGTAGTGGGACTTCAACCGCGACAATACCTTTATTTTCTTTTAAGAACTTTTTGGTTTCTTCTTTCACTAATGGATGAACAATCTTATTAATCTTTCTAATGTTTTTAGAATCATTTGCTAATAGATCTCTTAAAGCGTTTCTATCGATTGTGTTTCCCTTTAATCCAAAAGTATTATTAACTAGGTTAATAACTTCTTTCTTATTATACAAATCTTTAACAACTTCATCCGCAGATAAAGTAGGAATTCCTTGTTCCTTAAAAATATTTAAAATTGTGGATTTACCAGAAGCAATCTTACCGAAGATAGCAACTTTAATTTCTTTACCATGATATTCTTGGCAGTTTGGACAGAAGGTTGTTCCTCTTCCGCCAACTTTAATAAATCTAAATGTTGATCCGCATTTTGGACATTTAGTTCCGCCTTTACCATAAGCGAGTAATTTGGATTGGAAGTTGCCATCGATATCTTTACCTGGGTGATAACTCTTAATCGTGGAGCCACCAGAAACGATAGCGTCTTTAAGAATTCTAGAAGCTTCTTTCTTAATAATTTCCCATTGTTTCTTTGTAATTTTGTTCGCAGGTATTAATGGATGTATATTTGCCGCAAACAAAGTTTCATCGACATATATGTTACCTAATCCAGTTATGAGTTCTTGGCTTAATAAAGCACTCTTGATTGGCAAGGAACTTCTCTTAACTTGTTTCATTATCTTATCTATATCAGCATCCCATGGTTCAGGACCGAGTTTTGCAATCTCTTTATCTTTAAGATAGATACTTTCATTAGAGAGTCTCATATATCCAAAACAACGAGAATCGTCATAGCAAACTTTATGTCCGTTATCTAAATGTAAGACAACGCGTGCGTATTTGGTATTCGGCTCTTTTTCATCTAATTCGTAGTATTTACCTTCCATTCTTAAGTGGGAGATAATGACTTTGTCATTAGTGAGATGGAATATTAGAAACTTGCCAATACGAGACATGCTTAAAAACTTTTCACCTTTTAAGGATGAAACGAATTGTTCTTTGTCTCCTGCGACGGAACTAGATCTTAAGATATCAATCTTTTGAATTGTTCTTCCATTAACGACTTTTTCAAGAACGCTTTTAACTGTTTCGACTTCTGGTAGTTCTGGCATATATTCTCCTATTTAGCGTCATACCAAGTTTTACCAAATCCTCCATCAACTTCTAGTGGCACATCAAAGTGCATAGCGTTTTCCATAGTGGATTTGACTAAATTATAAACTTGTTCTTTTTCTTCCTTATAAACCTTGATGATTAATTCGTCATGGATTTGTAAAACCATCTTAGATTTATAACCGCCTTCTTTTAAGGCTTTAGCAACTGATATCATAGCGAGTTTGATGAGGTCAGCAGCGGTGCCTTGAATTGGAGCATTCATTGCGGCACGTTTAGCAAACTCTCTCACCTGATAATTGCTATCGTGAATTTCTCTTAAATATCTTCTTCTACCTAATAAGGTGGAGACATAACCATCCTTTGTGGCGTTAGCGATAATGCCTTGGAAGAAGGTACCAATTTCAGGGAACGATTCATAGAAACTATTGATAATCTTTTTAGCCTCTTTTGGACCCATTCCTAATTGATCACCTAAACCCCAGTCAGAGATACCATAAACGATGCCGAAATTGACTGTTTTAGCTCTTCTTCTTTGTAAATCAGTTGGTTCACCTTCTAGGTTAAATATTTTCTTCGCGGTTGCGGAGTGAATATCCTCACCTGAACGGAAGATATCTTGCAACGCTTTGCAGCCTGATAAACTAGATAAAACTCTAAGTTCAATTTGGCTATAGTCTAAAGATAAAATCTCGATATCATCATCTGGATAATAGAAGGCTTTTCTGATGAGTTTTCCTTCTTCATCACGTACTGAAATATTCTGTAAATTTGGCTCACTAGAAGAGAGTCTTCCAGTGGTGGTAAGGGCTTGGTTAAACTTAGCGTGGATCTTACCATCTTTATGGATGTGTGCTTTAAGTCCTTCAATGTATGTAGAGACGAGCTTAAAGTACTTACGATATTCGAGAATCTTATTGACGATTGGGTGCTCATCCGCGATGTCTTTTAAGTTATCGACAGAAGTGGATTGTTTTCTATTTGCGCTTAATCCCATTTTGTTAAATAAGACATCAGCGATTTGCTTTGGAGAAGCTAAGTTAAATTCTTCTCCCGCCATTTCATAGATTTCTTTCGCGAGAACATTTTCTTTTTCTTTATAAACATCACCGAACTCATCTAACTTCTTACCGTCTAATGGGAATCCTTCAATTTCCATATCCGCAAGGGTGTCAATAAGTGGGACTTCTAATGTTTCGTATAGTTTAACAGCATCAATCTTCTCTAACTCTGCATAAACTTTATCTTTTAGTCTTAAAGAGAAATATGCCATTTTTGCAGTTTTTTGTGGCATTTCTGCAGAGAATAATGATGGTTGTTCTTCGTTTTCTGAGAAGTCGACACCATAGATATTCATGACAATTTCTGGATTGTTCTTTAAGGAACTATCAACGAGATATGATGCGATCAATAAATCAAAATAGACACCGTTAATTTCGATGTTCTTTTTGGCTAATGCAACTTTAATTGCTTTATAGTCATAACAGTATTTTTTAATAGAACCATTTTTAAGAATCGCTTTAACTGCAACATCATTTTCCAAATCTTCAACAGACATGTAATAGTGTAGTCCGTTACTGGAAATCACTAAGCCATAAAAATCACTGAGTGTATAGTTTTCGTCAGCGAAATCTAAAGCGATGCCAATATCGTTTCCGACATCAATTCCTTCAAATGTTTTAATGGTCTTAACAGTTAGATCTTCTTTTGCAAAATCTTTCTTTTTCCATTTTGGTTGAACTTTATTTATGAATTGTTTTAAACCGTATTTTTGGCAGAATTCATTAATGGTTTGGAAGTCATAACCTTGATACTCTAAATCTTTAATATCGAATGGTAATTCAATGTTGGTTTGGATGACCGCTAAATCACGAGAAATCCTACCAATGTCTTGGTGTTCTTTAATCATCTGTCCGACTTTGCCTTTAATGTTGTCTGCATTAGCAACAATATTATCGAAACTACCATATTCACTTAATAATTTGACCGCGGTAACTTCACCGATTCCTGGAATACCTGGTAGGTTATCACTTGAGTCACCTCTTAAACCTTTATAGTCAATGATTTGTAGTGGTTCAAAACCATATGTTTCTTTGACTAAACTTGGTGTCATTGGAACAACATTTGATAAACCAGTTTTTAAGATATTTACAGTAATCTTATCAGTGACTAATTGTAAGAAGTCTCTATCGGAAGTATAGACATCAACTGTGTATCCTTCCTTCTCTGCGAGTTTAGCAACTGTACCCGCAATATCATCACCTTCAAATCCGATTTCTTCGAATTGATAAATACCTAACGCTCTTAGGAATTCCCTAACTAATGGGAACTGTTTAACTAAGTCTTCAGGTGCTGGTTTTCTATTAGCTTTATATGTTTCTAATTGGTCATGTCTAAAATTATGTTTTCCAGCATCAAAAGCAACGAATAAACATTCACCTTCTTTTAATGTAGAAAGGAATTTATTCATCATGTTGGAGAATGCGAAGATAGCGTTTGTTGGTGTGCCATCTTGGCTACGCATAATTTCAACGCCTGGGTACGCGGTTGCGTAATAGGCTCTGAATAACAATGAGTTACCATCAATAATGACTATACGTGGCATAATTATTCATCCTCCAATTTCTTTATTTCTTCAGCAATGAACACTTCTTCATCCTGACCAATTTGTTTTTTAACTTTTGCGATGATAATCGCATTCTTCTCTAATAGAGAAGCAACATCTTTATATGTTCTTGGGAACACAGTGAATTCTAGTTCATCTGTTTCATCGAAGATTTTGATGAACGCCATTTGTTCACCTTTCTTCGTATTAATCACTTTCTTTTGCTTAATTATGCCTGCGACTAATACTTCGTTTGTTTCTTCTTTGGCATCGATGATATTAATAACACCCTTTGCCTCAAGTCTATCTTTTTGGAGTGTTAATGGATTATCGGATAACATCACACCTAACACTTCATATTCTCTATCTAAGTTATAAACAGGATCATCTTTCTCTTCCGTCATAAGTGGAGGAGGAATGATGGAACTATCTAACATAAGTTGTCCATTCTCAACGATTAAGTTTTGAGCATACATTCTACCTTTAAGAATGGATTTTCTCATTGATTGACGAGATGGATATATATCATCAAACGCACCAGCGGACACTAAGATTTCCATTTTAGAGTCAAAGTTATTGAGCTGTTGCTCAGTAAGTGGCGTGCTTGTTAATTTGCTAAACATTCTAGAAATGAAATCGAAGAATGATTTGTATTTACCATTTTCTAATCTATCTTCATGAATCTTTTCCATCATATTCATATTGATTTCTTTAATACCAGTTAACGGATAAAGAATCGAATTATCTTTGATAATGAATGTGTTAATTGATTCATTAATGTCTGGTGGTAGCATCTTAATACCTAAAGAATTCATTTCTAAAACATATTCGCTGAATTTGCTATCACTTGTCGCAGAACTACCGCCTAATAAGGAAACATAGAACTCTAATGGGTAGTGGGCTTTGAGCCACGCCATACGGCAGGCGATAATTGCATAAACCACTGAGTGGGATTTATTAAATCCGTATTCAGCGAACTTCAAAATATCATTAAAGGTTTCTTCACTGACTTGTTGTGAATAACCTTTCCTTAAACAGCCATCAACAAATTGTTTCTTAAGACCCGCTAATTTATCTTTATCTTTTTTAGAGACCGCTCTACGGAACAAGTCCGCTTCACCTAGGGTGAAACCGGCCATTTTAACTGCGATATTGTTGATTTGTTCCTGATAGACGATAATTCCATATGTTGGAGCTAAAATCTCTTTTAATCCGTCTGAAAGATAGCCAAATCTCTCTTTACCTTCTTTTCTTCTCGCATAGGTTGATGCATATTTCATAGGACCTGGACGATCAAGGGCTAATAAAACCGCAATATCATCAAATGTGGATGGTTTAAGAACCTTAAGTAATCTTCTCATTAATTGAGTTTCAATTTGGAAGATACCCAAGACTTTATTAGAGAGAATTAAATCAAAGATTTCCTTAGCGTCATAAGGAATCTCATCACATTTTAAATTGAGGTTGTGTCGATAGTTAATGAGTTTGACACAATTATAAATAATTGTAAGGTTGCTTAAAGCAAGGAAGTCCATCTTTAATAGACCTTGTTCTTCTAAATATTCCGCTTCGTATTGTGTGATGTAGTTATCATCAATAGAAGCACTAACTGGAATACAGTCTTCTAATGGTTTGTCATTTAAGATAACACCAGAAGCATGTAATCCGCTTTGTCTTGGAAGTCCTTCGAGTTTGCTTGCTAATGCAACGATTTCTAAAAAGAATTTATCGCTATCGACTAAGGCGCGGAATTCTGGGAGTTTCTTATATGACTCTCTTAAATTCAAATCCTTATTCGTTAATTTCTTGGATAATAAATCGATATATCTGGTGTTGTAGTTAAAGATTCTTCCAACATCTCTAAGCGATTGTCTAGCACCGATAGTTTGGAATGTGGCGATAACACCGACACGATTTGATCCATATTTATCACGCAAATACTGAATCATCTCATCTCTCTTGTTATCCATAAAGTCGACGTCAATATCAGGCATGGTTTGACGATATGGATTTAAGAATCTTTCAAATTGCAAGTCGTAATCCATAGGATTAACTTCAGAGATGCCTAAAAGATAACTCACTAAAGAACCCGCTGCGGAACCTCTACCAGGACCCACTAAGATATCGTGAGTTTTTGCGTAATTAACATAATCCATGACGATGAGGAAATAATCCGCATAACCCATCTTGAAAATGGTTTCTAATTCATGGTTAAGTTGGTCTTTATATTTTTGGTCTGTTAACTTTAATTCTTCTAACTTCTCTTCGCAAATTCTTCTTAATTCATTTTCAGAATTCTCGACAGGATAGTGGAGGATTTGTCCTCTTTTTTGCGAGAAGTTAAATGTGGATTTCTTTACTAATTCAATAGTGTTATCCATTTCTACTTTGGAATATATCTTCGCGTAGTTATCTTCGGTCATGAAATAATCCTGACCAGAAGCTGCTTTGTGATCTAATTTAAGGTCGTTAGAGATGGCATCAACCATATCCAAGATGATTTTATCATCTTTCTTTTCGTACATTATCTTTGGGAAGGCGATACATTGATAGGTGAATTCATTAGCGAATTTTCTCACTCTATTTGCGTATTTGACACCTTCTTTAGAAGTGACTTCAATACCTAAGTAGAAGTTATCTTTAAATGGTTCAGAAAGTTTTAAGAGGTATTTGTTAAATGAAGAATCGTAATTCTCGACGAATAATTCTTTAAACTTACCTCTAACTGTTTCTAGAACTGCTGCTAAACCAGATGAATATTGTTTTAAGGTTTCAACAGTGATGAGTTCTTTTTGAGAGATGGTGTTGAGCTTAATTAAGTTTCGATAGCCCTCTTCGTTTAAAACATATAAAGATAACTTATCTCCTTCAACTTCAAATTCTTCACCGATAAGATATGGCTTTTTAGTTTTAACCATTAACTTCGCAAATGGTGGAACACCCGCCATTGTTTCAATATCGCTCATGCCCATGCCGAAATAATCGTTTGTGCTTAAGGCATGTCCGATTCTTTCCATGGTGAGCCCACTTTGAAGTAAAGAATAACAAGTTACTACATGTAAGGGTGCGAATCTCATAACTAATATCTATTATATTAGAATACATGAAAAAAATGTACCCAATTTGGATACATTTTATTCGCTTATTTGATTAGAATAATGCATCAAGTGCTGCAATGAATTCTGGTAATTGATCGAGTGTATCAATCTTTGCGCCGCTTGCTTGTGCGTGTCCGCCTCCACCGAATTGTGTAGCGACACCATTGATGGCTTTTTCTTTAGAACGAATACTGATTCTCCAGCATGGTTCTTTTGGATTGTCATCTTGTGTAATGGAACACCAAGCATTGATACCTTCGATGTTAGAGAATAAGTTAACATTCTCTTTACCGCGTTCAGTTGTGATGTTGAGTTCCTTTTGAATTTTGCTATCAAGCACATAATAAGCCACGCCTTTTTCTGAGATGTTGAAGTGGTTTAAAATGTAGGCTGTTACTTTTAAGTCATCAACTTTCTTGAGATACATGTTTTGATAGATCTTAGAAAGCTCAATTCCACGTTTGATTAATTCACCCGCAATTGCGAATGTATGTGAGGTTGTGGAACTATATTGGAATCTGCCTGAATCACCGACAAGAGCGATATAGAAATAGGATGCAGCTTCCTTAGACATCACATAGTTACCTTTAAGATTTAATAATGCACTTACGATGTTTTCGCTTGCCGCTGCTGCGGAGGTATTAACCATAGAGATATTACCCCAATGTTCGACATCTGGGTGGTGGTCAATTTTAATCTTAAATTTGGCTTTTTTAAATCTTGGATCAGCAATTCTCTTTTCATTACCGACATCTAAGATGAATGCTAAGAATGGTTCTTTGAACCAAGACTCTGGTAAGTCTTCCATCTCAGGGAATAATCTTGGTGTGAATGTCACGTGATTATCACCAACATAATGGATTTCTTTATTTGGGAAGTTATCCTTTAACCAGGTCACTAAACCCATTTGGCTTCCTAATGCATCATAGTCAGGCATTAAATGACGGAACACGCAAATACGGTCATATCTTTTAATGGCTCTGAGCATGCGACGGATGTCTTTCATGAATGGAGCTGAGAATTCTTTGATGATTGGATCAACTTTACTCATATAAATCTCCTTCGATTATTTTAAACACATTGTATAAGCGTCACGAGCAATCATAACTTCTTCATCTGTTGGGATGACGACAACTTTAATCTTGCTATCTTTTGTGGATAATAAGCATTCTTTTCCGTGAATAGTGTAGTTTAATTCTTCATCAATCTTAACGCCGAGAGATTCACCGATTAATCTGCAGACATCTCTTCTGGTTCTTGGTTCGTTTTCACCGATACCTGCGGAGAAGACGATTAAGTCACATCCGCCTAAACGGACATAGTATTGACCGATAAAGTCTGCGATTCTTCTATTGAAAATCTTATTGGCTAAGATACATCTCTTATCACCGTTATCGACACCAGCGAGAATATCACGGGAATCAGATGAACCACCGACACCTAAGAAGCCGGATTGTTTATTGAACATTTGATAGACTTCTTCAGCGGATTTACCTGTGACTTGAACAACATAGTTGAAGACACTTGGATCCATATCGCCAGTTCTTGTACCCATCATGATTCCACCTAAAGGTGTTAAGCCCATAGATGTGGCAACGCATTTGCCATCTTTAATCGCGGTGATAGAAGCACCGGAACCGATGTGGCAAGAAATAATTCTTGGGTGTTCAACGCCTTCTAAATATTTCATAGCTTCTTGAGCTAAATATTTATGGCTTGTACCATGAGCACCGTATCTTCTAATGTCATATTTTTCTGTTAATTCATAAGGAATTGCGAATGTGTAGTCTTCTTCTTCCATTGTTTGGTGGAAGGCTGTATCAAAGACTGCGATCATTGGGCAGTTTGGTAAAACTTCTTTAAATGCTTTAAAACATGTTAAGTGTGCAGCATTGTGTAATGGTGCTAGTGGGATTAAAGAACGAATCTTTTCTTCTGTATCTTCATCAAACATCGCGGATTTGCTGAAGTATTTACCACCTTGAACGATTCTGTGACCTGCTGCTTTGATTTCATCAAATGATTTGATAATTCCCTTTTCAATGAAAGCATTAACAACTGTTTTTGCGGCATCTTCGTGATTCTTAAAAACAGGGAAAGTTTGGTCTTTCTTTCCATCGTATTTAATAGTGAAAATTCCATCTGCTAAACCGATTCTTTCACAGTTACCAGCAGCTAAAACTTTTTCTTCTGGCATTTCATACAACTTAAATTTTAAGGATGAGGAACCAGAGTTGATTGTCATTATTTTTGCCATGATATATACCTCTTTTAGTCGCTAATATTATATAAATATGTGTGCACTCTTTCAATAATATTGAATGCATTTTGTGTGTCTATGTATATGTTGCACATACACAAAAAAGAAACCTATAATAATTGTGTTATAAATTTTCGGGGGAAAATCTTATGAAACTTAGGAATTCTTTAGCAATCCTTTGTTCCGCTGCTTTTTGCTTTGCTTTAACAGTAACGGCATGCAACGAAACTCATAAAAATCCTGAAGGGACTACTTGGACTATTACCTTTGACTCCAAGGGTGGAACTGCTGTTCCATCACAAACAGTTAAAGATGGTGAAAAAGCAGTCAAACCTACCAATCCAACAAAAGAGGGGTATTCATTTGTTAATTGGTATGAAGATTCTTCAGCGGTTACACCTTTTGACTTTAGTATTGCAATTACTGCAGACTGGACTCTTTATGCGGGTTGGCAAAAGTCAGATACACCAATCCCACCAGATCCACCTCAACCAACAACCTATAACTACTATATAAATATAGGTGGTGTGGAAACTGGTTTAGAATCAGTTAATAAAGATTCTGGAGATCCAGAAAACTTAGTGGCAAAATATCATGCTTCTATTTCTTCTGTTACAGCAGGACAAGCAATCTCATTTAGAAACAAACAATCTGAAACAGTAAAACCTGGTTCTGATGCAGAAGATGATACAAATAAAAACAACATCAGTGGTGACTACGATAATGGTTACACCATTCATAATGACGCCACAAACGTCGATGTCTATTTCAAAGAATGGCAAGATGGCTATTCCTTCTGGATTACAGGCTACCAAGGTGGAGTAGTCCCACCAACACCTACTGCCTATTCAGCCACAATTGGTTCAACAACTGTTTCGTTTGAAAAACAAGATAATGAGTCAAGCGACCCATCTAACCTAGTGGCTAAGTATAAAGGCACAGTGGCTTCTGTTACAGCAGGTGCTGCAATTACCTTCTATAACGGTAGTGAGGTCATTAGACCCGGCTCTGATGCCGAAGACGCACAAAACAAAAATAATATTAATGGTAGCTGGGCTGCTGGTTACACAATTCATAACGACGCAACTAATGTTGATGTTTGGTTAAAGGTTTGGAATGATGGTTATTCATTCTGGATTACCGGTTATGAAAAAGGTCAATCACAATCCGTAACTTACACATGTACAGGATTACCTAATTGGATTACAAACGACGGATGTGTCATCTTTGTTTGGGCATGGGGTAATTCCGATGGCGGTAGTTGGCACGAAGCGACATTCATCAATAGCGGTTCTGCTTTAACATTCGAAGTTGATGACGAATTAAACGGCTTCTTGCTTGCAAGATGTGTTGGCGGAACCACACAACCTGACTGGAGTATTAAATCCGGAAATAATGCTGGTCGTATTTACAATAAGACCGATGATATTGCATGCACATCTGGAACATATTCTTATGTGTGTTCTACATGGTATGCATATAACGGTTAATTGCAAGTAATAGGGGGTAGAAATTATGAAAAAGAAATTTGTTCCAATTATTACAATTGCATTAATCGCTGGATTCTTGCCCGCATGTCATAACAATAATGGCGGAAACGCTATTGTTGCGACTGCACAATATACCATCACATTCAATTACTGTAATGGTAATGCTTCTGACATAGTCAGAAAGAGTGGCGAAACCGGCAAACAAATCAAAGTTCCTGAAGGCAAAAGCTTCGGTGGTAAAATCTTTGCTGGTTGGTCCACTGAATACGATGCCTCAAAACAAATGGGCAAGCTTGATAAGATTGTCCAAGGCGAAAAAGTTCAAGTTGGTGAATCTAACCAAGTTTATTACGCTGCATATAACGTAGTTCCAGATCACACAGATGCTGAAGTTCAAGCCTATATGAATGGCTTAAAAGAAAGCAGTGTAGCAAATCACCTTTATTACCATTATTACCGTTTCAACGGTGATTATTCCGCATGGGATGTTTGGGCATGGGCTTATAAACCAGATGCCGGTGAAGGTGCAAAACACAACTGGAATTCTAATGTCGACACCTTTGGTGGTGCTTATGTTGATATCGATTTAACCCATACATACGATGGTGGCTGGAACGCCGCGACAAAAGTAATGGGTGGTACACCTGTTAACTATGCCGGTGCCACACAAATTGGTTTACAAATTGTTAGAAGTGAAACCAGACAATCCGCAAGTGGATTCTGGGTCAATGATGGTTCTAACTTATATGTCACTTTAGAAGACTACGCAATGGCGTTAAATGGTGGTGGAACTGCTTATCACATTTTCGTTGTGCAAGATAACGTTCAAGATCCACAAAAGGCACCAAGTACAAATAATAGTGACCCATTCGAAAACGATGATGGCACAAATGTTACCTATGGTAACTCCTCATATGAAACCGTTAACTGGAGCAACACACCAGCTAAGACTGCAACCGCTGCAGACTTCAAGGGTGTTGGTGTTGGTTATCAAATCATGGTCAGCAGCTTTGCTGATAGTGATGGCGACGGATTTGGTGATATCTATGGCATTACACAAAAACTCGATTACTTAGATGCATTAGGTGTTAAGGCCTTATGGTTAACACCAATTCAATTATCTGATTCATATCATGGTTACGATATTACTGACTATGAAATGGTTGATCCAAAATTCGGTTCTGCAGCATCTACAGCAGGTGTTGCAAACGGTGGTAATGTTACCTCCGCAACCGCATTAGCGGACTACCGCGAACTTATCTCTAGAGCACACGCTAAAGGTATGAAAGTGGTTATGGACTTAGTCCTTAACCATACATCCACCTCTAATAAGTGGTTCGTAAAATCAGGTAACTTAGATCCTGCTTATCGTGGTTACTATCAATGGGGCAACCACAATACACAATCTAGCGCAATTAAAGAATCTAAATCATGGTATGCCTATGGCGATCACCCATATTCATTCTATGCGAAGTTTGGTTCTGGCATGCCTGAACTTAACTACTCATATAAGACCACACGTGAAGCTGTCGAAGACATGTCTGCATGGTGGGTCAAAGAAATCGGTGTTGATGGCTTCAGATTAGACGCTGTTAAACACATTTATATGGCGGATGAAACAACCACACGTAGTGGTGACACAATTATTAAAGACGTGTCCGCTTCTGGTGATTATTCATCTAACTTAACAAAGAACTTACATTTCTTCAGAGAATTAAAAGCTTCCGTTACACAAAAAGCTGGAAAAGATGTCTTCTTCGTTGGTGAAAACTTCGATGGTCATGCTTATCAAGTAGCACCATATTATGAAGCATTCGATAGTATGTTTGACTTCTATTCATACTTCAACTTAACAAGCGCTGCCGCAACAGGTAGAACTGGTACAACTTCTGGCTATGGTACAGCAAGTGGATTCTTCACTAATACAAGCGTCTATAACCCAGCAATGGGAACTGATGTCCTTAATTCCGACTCAGCATTATCACTTGCCAAAGGCAAACAATGGAACTTCGGTGGTGCTTATAGCACATATAACGCCTACCGTGGTGATGTCTCCTTACCAGGCTTATTCACATCTAACCACGATATCGCTCGTGTTATTAACCGTGTTGCTGGTAGTGGTAACGCTACAGGCTTAGATAAGCAAGGCACAATCAGCACAAGCAACTACGATAGCTACGAAACAAGTGCTAACTTAGTTAAATTCGCCGAACTCATGATGCCAGGTTTAACCTGGGTCTATTACGGTGATGAAATCGGTATGACCGGTAACTTCCCAAATGGTACAGATGCCAATAGCGATTATGCTGACTTATGGTATCGTCAACCAATGAAGTGGACTGCTGACCAAACCGGTGACTTCATGACCGATTACTATGTAACTGGTTCTAAGATGAAGGTTCAATGGGATAGCGTTAATGCTTCTGATAAAGTCATTCCTGCAAATACCCAAATGAATCAAACTGGTAGCCAATTTGATTTAATGAAAACATTCATCAACTTAAAGACCAGAGGCGATGCAGTTAGCCAAGCCTTAATCCTTGGTTCTATCGAATACAAGTATTACTGCAATGGTGAGACATGCGCTAACGTCTTACAATTCGAACGTAAGTATAATGGCACAACTATTAAAGTTATCATCAACTTTGATAGTCATGGTTATAACTCCACAACAAACGGATTCAACTCAGGTACCGTGTTAGCAGCCTATAATGGTGCGACATTAAATAGCATTCCTGCTTATTCCGCAATTGTAGTTAAAAACTAATTTACAAAAAAGTAAGTGGCAGTCGAACAAAACTGCCACTTTTTTCTTGTCAAAAAAATGAAAAAGAAGAGGATATATTATTATCATTTTTAAATTATGTTGCGTATAATATATGTATATGTAAACGTGTGTATTCGTATTGAAACACACAGATAGGAGAATATCTATGAAAGCAAATCGTGTTTTCTTAGCGACCGGTCTTGTTTTAGCCATGGGTGCCAGTGTTGCTTTAACTGGTGTTCTTGGCATGAACAAAGATTTGAATGAAGTTAAGGCGGCCAACGAAGTTACTCTCTACATGGAAATCGCTAGTGGTATTTCATGGTGGAATGGTGATGGTGCTGAAGTCCGCGTTCACTTCTGGGGCGGTACAGCTGGATCAGAGTGGCCAGGTGCACAAATGACTTTAGTCAGTGGTACAACAAACCTCTATTCAGTTAATCTCAATGATGATCATACAAGTGCAATCTTTACACGTTGCGATCCATCCGATCATTCAGTTTGGAACAGATCATCTAAAGATGGTGGTACACCAATTACCTTACCATCAGATTATACTGTCCATAACAAATGGGTCTTAGAGGCTAATGGTACTGATTATAACGATGGTAACTATACAGGACACTGGGAATACTATGACGCCACAAACAAACATTCAGTCCATACAGTTTTAGATAATTTAGGTGTTGAAACTGTTGAAGATGATATAGAAGTCGTTGATGGTAATTCAATTCCAGCGCCATCTTATTCATTCGGTTACAACTTCACTGGATGGTATAGTGATCCACAATACACAGAAGGTAACGAAGTTACAGCTGTTACAAGTGATATGACTGTTTATGGACGTATTAGTGCTGTTTCCACTTTAAGATTTGCAGTGGATTCTTCAAGAAATACAAACTTCTCATCTCAACAAGCCTTATATTTATATGCTTGGGAAGATAATGGCAAAAATAACGGCGCTTTCCCAGGAACATCATTCCCAATTTGGGCACAAGGTCTTGATGTCCCATCCGATGCCAAAATTATTATTTCAAACGGAAGCAATAAGGATGCAGAAGGATTCAAACAAACAGTTAACATTAATATGGCGGATGCCGTTAATAACGATGTCTTAAGAATCCTTGATTCTGAAGCCGATGGCAAAGTCGAAGCCATTTGGGAATCATCCATTGATGAACCAGCAGAAGAAGGCTACTACATTTGTGGTAACTTCTCCAGCGTTCCAGCATGGAGATACTCACAAGCTGAACAAATGACAAGCACAACAGGCGAAAACGTTGCTTATGAAATGAACTTCCTTCTCGCAGTTGGTGATCAATTAAGAGTTCGTAGTTTCTTTACCGATAGACCAAATGGTCAAGCCGCTGATCAATGGGCAACCTTAGGTGATAATGGTTATGCTGATGAAACAAACGGTTGGGGTAAGAAAACTGGCGATAACTTTGAAGCCACAAAAGCTGGATACTATGATGTCTATGCCAAATATATCGGTGATGACTTCATGTTCTATGTTGCTGAACATGTTGATACATACGAAATTAGCTTAACAGCTAAGTTATATGAAGGAAGAAACTTAGTCGAAACAAGAAATCTTTCTTCTCAAATGGCATATGATGGCAGCAACTTCAATCCATCATTTGAAACCATTAGTGGTTATGTTGCATACGGTGTCTTCACAGATGCAAGTTGTTCCACAGAATATGTACCAACAACATTTAGCGCTGCTGGTCAATTATATCTTAGATATATGAGAACCGGTTACTACGTGGTCGGTGATGCCGATTTCACAGGTGGTAACGTTGGTGCTTGGAACCCAGCCGGTGGTGTTAGATTAACAACTGAATGCAACGATCCTGCTAACTTCTTAGAAGGCGCAGTTACAATTCCAAATGTTCAAGAAGCAGTTCAATGCAGACCATTAGAATTAACCGCAGAAGGCGACATCAATTGGTTAGACTTCACCTTAGGTGCAAGTTATTCATTCGCTAGCAAGAATGGCAATAACCTTGACTTCAGTAAAGGCGGTACATTCGCAGTTTATGTGAAGCTTGTTAACTATCAACCAGTCGTTTATTTAAACGAAGGTTTAGCAGCATTCAATACCAAGTTCTTAAGTGAAGTTGGTGGTGTATGTAACGAAGTCGTTGCAGGCACAAAGACAATTCAACAATTACAAGCTGTTTGGGCAGACCAAGCTGCTGCTTATGCCTCATTAAGTGGTACTGAAAAAGCAGAAGTTGAAGCCATCACAATTGATGGTGGTAATGAAAATGGCTCTGACTTAGAAAAAGTCATCGCTAAATATTCATACATTGTCCATAAATATGGAACAGCTGTTTGTAATGACTTCATTTGGGGCCAAACATATCAAGCACAAAACAGCATGAGAATGAGCATCACAAACAACAATGCTTTATACATCGCATTAGTTTCTGTTACAGTTCTCGTTGCAGGTGCAGGATTAGCATTCTATTTCTTAAGAAAAAAGAAATTAGTTAAATAATCTTACTAATACTAAATAAAGGAGTTCATTCGTGGACTCCTTTTCTTTTATAGAAAAATACAATAAAATAAACCTATGAAACTTATTGTCGATTTAGTGACATCTAGCGAGTATCCCGATAAATTTACTATTGGTGATTTACTTCGCTATAAAGATGTTGAACCAGTTCCATGGTTAATCGTTGCGGTTAACGATGTTTTCTATAAGAAACATCAGTTCGATGAAGTCTATCTCAATGATGGAGATAGAGTTGATTTAATCTACGTTCGTGGTGGTGGATAATATGGAAAAACTCACACAAGAACAATTGGATAGATATCAATACACAATCGGATTAGAAGAGATTAAAGAAGAAGGCCAATTAAAACTTCTCAATTCTTCTGTTTTAGTAGTGGGTGCAGGTGGACTTGGAAGCGCTGCTTTATTAGCGCTTGGATCCATCGGAGTGGGTCATATCGGAATCGTCGATAATGACGTTATTTCCGTGACTAATTTACCACGTCAAATTATTTATGGAATTAAAGATGTCGGTAAAGGCAAAGCCATTACCGCGAAGAAGGTCTTAAAGAATAAAAATCCTGATGTCGATGTCAAAATTTATCCATACCGTTTAGAGGAGAAAAATGCCAGAAGAATCATCAAAAAATATGACATCGTTTTGGACTGCACAGATAACTTTGAATCTAAGTTTTTGATCAACGATACTTGTGTCAAATTAAAGAAACCATTTGTGACAGCGGGAGTAATGGATTATAAAGGTCAAATTATGACAGTTATTCCTGGATCTTCTGACTTCAAATCTTTGTTTGATGAATTACCAAAATATAACCCAGATGATGACAAGTCTATCTATCCATTAGCGGTCTCAATTATCAGCAATATTGCTGCTTCTGAAGTAGTCAAATGCCTATTAAATCTCGGTGAATTGTTAATCAATTCTCTTTTAGTGGTAGACACACTTAAAACTGGTTTTAAAAAAATAAAAGTTTATAAAGAATAAGTTTTTATATTGTTAGATAAATATATCTATGATATGTTAGTTTTAATCATTCGATTTTCTATATAGTTAGGGAGTTGATTTTATGAAAGCTTTAAAAACTTTAGTCGCAATCGCTTTATCCGCTGGGGGTTTAGGTTCCGCAGTTACTTTAGGCATTGCTTCCGGCAGTATGGATAGAGCAAATGCCGCTGCCACAATTACTTCTGTGACCCTCAAAGGTAGTTTTGATGGTTGGGGAAACGGCGTTGCTTTTACAAAAGATGGTTCTGGCGATTATAACCTCACATATTCTCTTTCCACTAATGTACAATTCAAAGTTCTTGTTCAAGGTGGTGGAGACCAATGGGTTGGATACAACTGGGGTATTGATGCCAGTCAAATTGACTATGATTGCATTGATCACGATGGTGAAAATTTCAAAATGACATCATCACAATCCTTAGTATTCAAAGTTAAATCCACTTTCTACAGCAATTATGGTAGCGATGTTACCATCCATAAAAACACAATCACATCTTATACCGTTACAAAACATGCCGTTTTAGATGGTGTATTACAATCAGGAGACATTGGAACAGATATCGTTCCTTCAACAGATACATATGCTGTTCCAGCTTCAATTAAACGTGCAGGATATCATTTTGTCGGTTGGTATACTAACCAAGCTTGTACAACAGCCTATACCGCTGGTACATTAAGCGGAAATTTAGATTTATATGCTAAATACACATCATTGGTTGATGATACATACATCTATTATGTGACAGGCTCAACAAACACCTGCAACGATTACATCTACACATTTGATGGTGATAAAGAGTTTGGTAATTGGCCAGGCACTAAAATTACAGATGTTGCTGGCGTTCAAGAAGTTCATGGCGTTATGTCATTCCAAGGTACAGCACAAAATATCTACAAGATTCCATTTGCATCAGCTTCTGGTGATGATGGCTTAATTATTCACAATAATAGTGGAACACAAACAGTTGATATGTCTCTTGTTTCTCATTCCGCTTATTGGTTCATTACTGATCCTGAGTTGGTGAATTATCACAATGATGATGCTGGCGCAGCGTTAGATCTAATTCTTAATGTTGAAGCAAAGAGAAATGCTGTTACAGCTTCTGGCAATATTGCCGCATACTCAATCTGTGGCATATCTGCTTCTGATGCAGCATCCTTATACAACACTTACTATGGTTTGACCTCTAGTGTTAAAACAACATATGTTGATAACTCAACTACGTACACATACAACGGTACTGACACAGGCAACCAAACAAATGTCTCGTTTGCAGACATCATGGTTCAATTAAAAGCCATTGCTCTTAGAGGTAACCAAACAGTATTAGGCAGTTCAAGGCCGGTTGTTATTCATGACAATCATTCCGCATTAGTCGTAGTTACAATAATTGCACTTCTTACTGTTTCCGGAACAGGAACATTCTTCCTCCTCCGCAAAAAGAAAGAACAATAATTTAGAATAAATTAAAGGAGCGGAATTCCGCTCCTTTTGTTTTGCTTATTAAGATACTTTGATATCGTAACTTGGATTGCATTCTTTAATCTTAGAAATCTTCCTAGTTAAGTATTCATTAAAGCTCACATTATCAGTTCCTGATCCATCGGCTTCTCCGCGATATGCCAGTGGGAAGCTATTAACATAAGATGTGAATGAACTATTGGAGAAATCTCCATTATTTAATAGGTCTTCAATATTCTTTTGATATAACGCACGATATGCTTCTACGCGTTCAACGTTCTTGTGTTGGCTATTTGCGTCGCTTGATGCACAAATTGTTCTCCAATAGATATTCATTACTTGCCATGAACCATTACATTGCATCTTAGTGCTTTCTGCGGAGAAGTTAGTCATATATTCTTGTTTACCTTCGCATCCTGCACCTAAGCAACGATCAAAGTCATAAGGAATGACGAATGCGATTGGGTTTTCACCGCTTGTGAAGTACATGTAGTAGTTATTCGCATTATTTCTCATATCGTCGAAGTTTCCTAAAAGGAAGGCGATAGATTCATACATTAAGAATGATTTAACATCGAATACTTTTTCGAGTTTTGTTTTAAATTCTGCTGCTGTACTTGTTTTATCATTTACAACATTAAATAAGTTAAAGAGGTTTGTGTGCGTTGTATTTTTCTTTTTATTTGTCTTTAAATCATAGGATGGATGGAATCCTGTCTTGTTATCTTCTACACCGATTTGATTACCAATCGTTAAGTTTTTAGACATGTTTGCAGGTCCTCTATCTGTATAAGTACATTTGTATAAGTCGCCATCCGCGAACTCTTCACTGAAGTGTCTTTTTATAAATACACTGTCGATACATTCTAAGACTTCGTAAGTGGTGTAGATTGGGTCTTTGCCAGTGATACCAATAGTTGTTGGGGCTAATGTATCGTGCCCAGCAAGAACTCCATGGTCTCTAAATTGTTTTAAAGCAAAGCTTTGTTTAGATTTACTTAAATCATCATTTCTATTCCATTTGATATCGATTTTTTCCATATCAAAGAGTGTTCTTTTCTTTCTTGCTTTACGAGCAGCGCTATCTTCCCATGTTTTAGCAAATGGTTGAAGTTGGCTAATCGTGGTGTATTCTTCATCATCAAATGTTTCTTTAAAAGAAAGTTTGTAATGCGCTAAGCGATACATTGAGAAGTTGCCTTCATAAAGCATAGATGTACGGGACATATTACCTTTTTGTCTAATGCCAACTTCTTCAAAAGTATATGTTTGGCTATTCATTTCGATAGTGACAGTGCATGGCACATAGTAATCAAAATATGTCGAATTATCATGATCAGATTGATATCTATCAATAAATTCCGCTGCGGCTTGGCTCATTTCAATATTTATTGATAATTCAGTATTTGGATTCCAAAACGTATTATATTCTTCGCTATCTTCAATAACTGGATTATCGTCAACAATCACAGGTACATCTGGGACATCAGGTGTGTCTGGATTATCTGGTTTATCAGGATTAATTGGCTGCATCCAAGGGCATCCAGTGAGCATCAATAACGCTACTGGTGTAAGGAATAGTGGCAATAATTTCTTATTTTTCATGTCTCAATTCTCCTTTTCTACCTCTTTATGATAGAATATTTTTTGTTAAGTTATGAATATAAAAATTATTTTTGTTGATATTGACTGGACCATCTTAGATCACAATCTCCATGACTGGGATTATGAGACTATCGATGTTTTAAAAGAAGCTCAGAAAAAGGGCATTTTAGTGTATTTAAATACCGCAAGACCATATGACTCAGTTGTTCATACTGGCTTATTTAATATCTTTACCCCTGATGGTGTGGTATGCACCAATGGTGGTGTCACTTTCTGTGGTGATGAATTATTGTACGCAAATACAATTCCAGAAGATATCGTTCGTAGCATTGAAAAGATATGTAATAAGCATCATTTAGTTCTTGAACTATCCCAAAATAAAGAGAGATATTTCACCGCTAAACCAAATGTCTATGTCCATAATTATTTCTCAGTGTATGCGGAGACTATTCCTCCTATTAAAAAATATGAGAATAAGGATGTGTCCGCGATATTATTATTCGCACCTATGAAATATGACGAAGTTCTTAAAAAAGAATTCCCTAAAGAGATGAATTATCTCAGATTTGATAATTTTGGTGTGGATGTCGGTTATTTCCAAAATACCAAAGGTGATGCTGTTAAAAAGGTTTTAAAACATTTAGGACTTAAAAAAGAAGAGTCTGTTTCCGCAGGTGATTCTTTTGATGATGTCACAATGTTTAAGGAAACTGGTGTCTCTATTGCCGTGGGAAATGGTATGGATAGTGCGAAAGAGAATGCAACAATAGTGGCTCCCACAATTGGTGAGCATGGTTTAGGCCAAATATTAAAAGACCTTATTAGATAATAATTATTTGTTAAATAATTCTTAATAGTGATACAATTTTTATAAAGGAAGTCCATCATATGAAAAATAATGTTGGTATTTTGCTTCCGGTCGCATCATTACCGGGAAATCATGGCATCGGCGATTTTGGTCCAAACGCTTATGCTTTTATTCGTTGGCTCAAAAAGAGCAATTATAAATATTGGCAAGTATTGCCACTTAATCCTGTCGGACCAGGTAACTCACCATATATGTCTACATGTAGTGAAGCTATTGAACCTCGCTATATCAACTTAGATATGTTAGTGAAACAAGGACTCTTAAAAAGAGTTCCTAAGTTCCAACCAAGAACTAACTTCATCCATTATGGTGAAGTTGAAAACTTTAAAGAAAAATACTTGTGGAAAGCCTTCCAAAACTTCTTAAAAACTCCAATGAGAGGATATAAGAAATTTAAAGAAGATAATCCATGGTTAGTGCCATACGCAACATTCATCGTTTTCCGCAGAAAGAGAAACTGCCAACAATGGAATTATTGGCCAAAAGAAATGGTCCATTATTTTGATGAACACAAAGAAGTTCCAAAGGAACATGAAATGGAATGCGAGTTCCATATGTTCATGCAGTTTATCGCCTACAAGCAATGGATGCGTTTATGGGCATACGCGAAGAAGATGGGTATCATCATCATCGCTGACTGTCCATTCTATGTCGGCATCGATTCTACCGATTGCTGGCTCAATAAAGATCAATTCTTAATGGATGAAAACTATCATCCAACCTTAGTCAGTGGTTGCCCACCAGATGCCTTCTCAGATGATGGCCAATTATGGGGTACACCAATCTATGACTTTAAGAAAATGAAAGAAGATCATTATAAGTTCTTAGTTCATCGTATTGGCTATTTAGCCAACACCTGTGACTTACTTAGACTTGACCACTTCCGTGCGTGGGACACATATTGCGTTATTCCTGCGGAAGACACAAACGCCAGACGTGGTGTGTGGTGGGAAGGTCCAAGATATGACTTCTTTGATGAATTATATAGACAATATCCAAACATCAATTTAATCGCTGAAGACTTAGGTGATTTATTCCAAGGTGTTCACGATTTAAGAGATCATTATAAATTACCTGGCATGTACATTTGTGAGTTCACAATCTTTGATCTAAAAGCGGAATCAAAGCCAACACAAATTGTCTATCCAGGCACACATGATAATGAAACTTTATATGGATGGCTCAAATCTCTTCCAAAGGAAAACATCGATTTCTTAAATAAGAGATTTAACAATCCTAAAGATATGTATAAGACAGTCTTCGAATACATTTGGAACTTACCATCTTTGATGACTATTTTCCAACTCCAAGATTTAATCAAATTAGATAATCGCGGACGTATTAACTGGCCAGGTACAGTAGGGGAACCAAACTGGTGTTTTAAATTCAGAGACTTCTCTTGGAAAAAGAAAGTTAAGTTCTTCAATAAATAAAGGGGGAATTATTTATGAGAAAGACGAGATTTTGCCAAGGTGTATTAGTTGTTAGTTTGTTAGCGCTTGGTGCATTAACACCACAAATCTTTAAAGCGGCTTCTAACAACTTAGAACCTGACAACGTAGAATACGACCAACCAAAGGTTGTTTCCTATGATAATCCAGACATCTATTACAAAGCTCCTGCGGATAAAGTAACATCCGCAACAAGCGTATCAATCCATTATCACAATGATGACGCGAAATGCGCACAACGTGAATTCTGGGTTTGGTGTGCTGGTGTCAATGGTAGTGCTTTTGCCCCAACAAGTGTCTCTGCGGATGGCAAAGACATGGTTTTAACATTCGCATTTACAGGCGAACACGCTAACTTTGCGAATAAGAAAGGTATCTACTTCATTATTAAGTTCCAAAACACTTGGACTGGACAAAGTGAAAACGTCTATCTCGACTATGGAGAATTTAAACCAGATGCTTCTGGCAAAGCCGAAGTATGGTGTATTCCTGGTGAAGGTAACCAAATCGAAAAATATCCAAACGAAGCCTTAACGAAGATGGATAGATTTATGTCTGTCACCTTCACAAGTTGGAAAACTATCGAAGTTATCGCTACAACTGTTCCTTCAACTTATCAGTTGTATGGTTTAACTAGTAACTATATGGCCAATCAAATGTTAATTGGCGAAGAAGGATTGCCCCGTTATCAAATTGCTTCCGGCAGTACACCAACATGTACAGATGTGACATACAATTCTCTTCCATGTAAGAAATTCACAATTACATTGAACTACACCGCAAAAGTGAATGTTCAATACATGATTAGGGGTGTGTTCCCACAATATCCTGAATATACAAAATCTAAATATGCAAGTTTCCAAAAGTTATATGAAACTCCTAGATTTAGACAATATTACACATACAACGGTAATGACTTAGGTGCGGTTGCCGGTGGTGAAAGTACCACATTCAAATTGTGGGCACCAACCGCGGCTAATGTTCGTTTAATGCTCTATGATAAGGGCGTTTCTTTGGACTATGCTGAAGAACATCCAGAGCAAAACTTATCCGCAAGTGATGATTTCCGCGCATATGATATGGCATTCTTACCAGGTGGTGTTTGGCAAGTCACAATCGATAAGTCATTACATGCAAAGTATTACAAATACATGGTTTACAATTCACTCGGTTCATCCGAGGTTGTTGACCCATACGCAAAAGGTATCGGTGTCAATGGTGAAAGAGGCGAAGTCATTAACTTCACCTACACCAACCCAGGTGGCTGGAATAATGTTCCATTAAAATGGGATGGCGAAGAAGGATATGATATTGCTTATCCAAACGACCTATCAGTCTATGAAACACACATCCGTGATTTAACAATGGATGATACATGGAATGGTCAACAATTAGAAGGTACATATTCAGCATTCGCAGAATCTGGCACCACATATTCTTCAAACGACACAACAGTCACAACTGGTTTTGACCACATTGAAGAATTAGGTGTAAAAGCCGTTCAATTAGAACCTATCTTTGATAGTGATAACTTAGAAGGTTTAGACGAACGTTCATATAACTGGGGCTACAATCCAGTGAACTATAACTGTTTGGATGGTTCTTATGCGACAGATCCATATAGAGGTGAATCTCGTATTACTGAATTCAAGAAAATGGTTATGGCGTATGCGAATAACGCAAACCATACAAGAATCATTATGGACGTTGTTTATAACCACGTTTCAAGCGCACCAAGCAGTTGCTTTAATAAGATTATGCCTGGCTATTACTTCCGTATGACCGAAAACAGCGACTACTATGATGGTTCTGGCTGTGGTAACGAAGTTAAGACAGAAGCACCAATGATGAGTAAATACATTGTTGATTCCTTATGCTTCTGGGCCAAAGAATACAAAATTAAAGGTTTTAGATTTGACCTTATGGGCTTAATTGACTGGCAAACAGTGAAGAAAGCCGCTCAAGAATTATATAAGATTGACCCAGATATTTATCTCTATGGTGAAGGATGGTCTGCTGATGGTTCTTCCGGAAATATGCAAAACCACGAAGAAGGCGACCCTTACTATGGTAACTGGGGTTCTGATACATGGACCGTCTATAACAAGCTCCAAAAGGACGGAAATATGTGTTTTGTCGGTACATTCAACAATGCAGGTAGAGATGCCTTTGCTGGTGAAACCGGTAAAATCGAAGAATGGGGCTTCATCGATCAAGGTAGTTCCGATGTCGGTGAAAAGTCTTATAAGATTGCTGATTTATTAGTTGGCTATCATAGTGGACAAGAAAGAGTGGATCCAAACCAATGTATCAACTACGCATCTTGTCACGATGACTTCGCTTTATTTGACCACTTACTATATAGTATGAAAGCCACCGGTAGTGCGGACTATACCGCTTTAGCGTGTGCTTCAACCGCTGCTGTAGAATGTGCCATTATGTTCTCTAATGGTGTTGCATTCATTAGAGGTGGCGAAGAAACATTCCAAAGCAAGCACGTAAGCGCAGAAGATTTAGCAACCTATGGTTATGAAAGAACCGCTCAAATCGGTGATGAATACGTTTCCAGCAACTCTTATCGCTTAAGCGATTATACAAACGCGATGAGATGGGACCGTAAAGTGAAGATTGGTTCTGTAAATACAAAGCAATACTATGATGCAATTAAAGATTCCGTGGCAACACGTGAAGTCTTGCCAAAATATAACAAACAACAATTAGATGAACATGTCCCATGGGATAGTGGTTCTCCAATGAACTTCTGGAACAGAGGAGATGGCAGCACGGTTATCGGCATGAAGAACAATGATTACTTCTTCTTTATTGCTGGCTGTAATGATGACAACATCCCATTCAGCGCCATCAATCAATACCAAGTTGAAATGTTCAATTCTAACCCAGCATATAACTGGAAAACTCATTCTGGCACTAACTACCTTAAATTAGGTTGGTATATGTGCGTGTGTTTGACTAAATAATGGAGGATAAAATGTTATGAAAAAAAGTTTAGTTTTATTAGCAATTTTAACTTCATTCTCTCTTGTCGCTTGTGACCCAAATCAAGGCGGTGGAGGTGGCGGTGGAAACAACAATGACAACCGCCAAGAAATAACCGTTAAGTTCTATGGTGACTATAACCAAAAAGTCATCGAAAACGTATATTATACTTGTAAAGTATATAAAGGTGATAAAATCACTGATATCCCAGCGGATCCAACAGAACCATTCTATCCAGAATTCCCTGTTTTTAAGGGTTGGTCCGTTAAGGAACTTATTGGTAGTGAAGAAGACTTATGGAACTTTGCTACAGACATAGTAGATACAGATGATAATACTATGTATTTATTTGGCTATTGGGCAGCCGAAGGCGAGTAAATCAATAATTGACAATTATTACTCGGTTGCTTAATAATAAAAATGTCTTAATTTTAGGAGGAAAACTTTTTGATGAAAAACAAAATTTTGACATGTATTTTCTCTGTCGGTTTAATGCTCGGTTTAGCAGCATGTCCAAAAGGCAACGCTAACGAAAGCAAAGTCTTAGAAGATACAAACAATGCAGCCTGGGTTTTACACGGCAACTTCTTATTGGCCGATGGTGAAACAACAAATGGCTGGAATGGTAAAGACAACGCACTTTACGAAGCTTCCAAAATGACCGCTATTAGTATTAAAGAGGCCAAACAAATCAACAAAGAAGTTGGTGAAAAATTAGCTTCCAAGAAAGTTAAGTATCTTTACAAATACGAAGGCGCCATTTTTGGTAAAAATGATGCTGGCTTCTCAAAGAAATTCTTAGATGAAGAACGCAACATGTTCCAAGCCAATGGTTCCTATGTCTTCAAAGCAGCAACAGTTTCTTATGATGCTGAAGAAGAAGTCTACGCAGAACAACAATGGATTCCAGATCCAAGAGTGTCTCACGCTGAGTCCTTAGATGGAAATATGTTCTTCCCACGTTGGACAGAAACATTTGACGAAGATGGTTTCTCATGGGCAGACGACAATGTCGTTCGTTCCGGTGCTGGTGTTTACACAGTTATCGTCGCACAATATGATGTTGCTGTTAGTGAAACACAACCAAACTTCGGTTTTGCAGTCGTTAAGACAGCAGACGTCGAAGGTGGCTTAGAATATACACCATTACAAAAATTCGTTCCAGCAGATCATACCTATGGTATCATCGGTCTCGGTGGTGAATGGGGTTCTGATAATATGCCTTTGACATTAGCCGATGGCGTTTATAGCGCAGAAGTTACAACAAGTGGACAAGATAACTTCAAAGTCCGTGCTGATGGTGATTGGGATTACAGCTGGGGCTTTGCTTCCGTCTCTTCCGATTCCACATTCCCATTCACAAATGCAGAAGGTAACATCGGTGTTGGCGCAGGCCACTTCAGAGTTGAATTAAGATTCAGCGGTGTCAATGCTTCCATTAAGTTAGTCGACCTCGCTGCCTAATCAACAAATAGTTATAAATAACTAGAAGGAACGCTTCGGCGTTCCTTTTTCTTTTCAAAAAGAAAATACATGCTAAAATATCAGTAGGTGATAAATATGAAAAATACAAAGGTTATTCTTTTCCCTTTACTAGCGTGTTTTGCTTTTAGCATGACTGCATGTCCAAATAACAATAGCCCAATCGAAGAAAATCCTGATGGCTATACTGATGTGCTTCCAGAAAATAACGAAGGCAATATCCTTCAAGCGTTTAACTGGAAATACTCCGATATTAAAGATAATCTCTCTGGCATTGCAAATGCTGGATTTAAGGCTGTTCAAACATCACCTGTTCAACAGCCAAAAAGTGGTGGACCAATGTGGTACAGCTTCTATCAACCAGTTAGCTTCTCCATTGGCACAAATTCCCCACTTGGTACAAAACAAGAATTAATCGATTTATGCGAAGCCGCAGAAACATATGGCATCGCAATCATTTGTGATATCGTCTTTAACCACACAGCGAATATCGCTGATGGTGAACTCGAAAGCGATGGAACACCAAAGGTGTGTCCTGAAGTTGAAATCTATGAACCATATTTATATCAACATAGAAATGATTCTTCTAATCCAACATTCCATCACAATAAGAACGCAACCGGTTCTGGTGCAATCACTCAATATTATGCATATGGCGATTTACCAGATTTAAATACCGCGAACACATACGTGCAAGAAAGATGCCTATCCTTATTAAAAGAATGTATTGATGCTGGTGTTGATGGATTTAGATTTGATGCTGCAAAGCACATCGAAACTCCAAGAGATCCACAATATGCATCTGACTTCTGGCCAAATGTCTTAGGTACTGCGAAAACGTATTATCACGAACAAACCGGTAAAGATTTAATCGCCTATGGCGAAATCTTAAATGATGTCGGTGGTAATAGAGATATCAGTTTCTATACCGAATATATGAAAGTTACTGATAACACATATATCTCAAAGATTAATGCAGCATCTGTTTCTGGCGATGCCTCTAAAGCCTTAGAAGCCACAATGAGAGGCGATACCGCAGCCAGTAACTTAGTGACATGGGTGGAAAGCCATGACACATACGTTGATGCTTCTAATCACGTTTCTAATAGAAAGACAGCAAGACAATACGCGATTATTTCTTCTAGAAAAGATTCAGTCTCCATGTACTTAGCAAGACCAAACGAAAACGTTGACGTTGCGACAATGGGTGACTATTTCTTCGAAGAAGAAGTCGTGGGTGTTGGCAATAGATTCCATAACCGTTTCTTCGGATATGAAGAAGACCAACACGCAAAAGAGAATGTTTATATTAACGAAAGATACAAAGAAGGCGAACTTTCAGGCGCTCTCCTTGTTAGTTTATCTGGTGCCTGTGAGATTGAACTTAAATTCAATCATCTCAGCACAGCGGTCTATTATGATCAATTAAGTGGACAAGCAATTACCGTGAGAAATGGCAAAGCCAAAGTCACATTTGATGAACGCGGTATTGTTGTTTTAACACAATCCAAACATGAATTAAGACCAACAATTGAAATTTCCGATAGAAGCAAATCCTTCGCCGGAACTATGAATGTTGTTCTCAATGTTAAAAATGCGGAAACCGCAACATACAAAATCAATGGTGGAGAAGCAGTGAGTTTTTCAGGTAAGACTACAATTACAATTGGTAACGTTGTTGATGCTAACAATATGATCAACATCGATATCCAAATCGCTAATAAAGAATTCTCCGCTGTAAGACACTTACATTTCCGTAGAGTTACTTTAATTGATGGATACTTTAATGTTGTTAATTTAAATCCTAATTATTTATCAGATTATGAATTATATTACTGGGCCTGGGGTGGCAGTAACAAAGGAATATGGCTTAAGAACTATACCGTTCAAGATGGTATTGTCTTAATTAACTTCTCTAGTACCAACTATACTGCATTCCTTTTAGCAATATTTGCTAAAGGCCATGTAGTTCCAAATGTTAATGAATGGGATGGAAGCCTTATTAAACAAACAGGCGACATCTATGTAAATACAGGTTTCTACGACGCTACTAATTTCTAGGGGAGAAATAAGGAGATACATTTATGAACAAGAAGATTTTGCCTCTTCTTACATCCTTAGCGTTAACGGTGACGCTAGTTGGATGCAATCCATCTAACAACAATGATGATGGTGAATTCGGTGAAGACGAAGTCGCGGAAGAATTAACTCTTCCTACAAATGTCACGCACTACACTTTAGACGAGACTGATTACGATTCTTTATCCGAACAAGCGACAGACACAATCCGCGTGTTCTATCGCCGTAACGATGTGACCGATGACTATGCTAACTACATCGGCTGGCGCATCTGGGCTTGGGACAAACAAGGTGGTAATGGCTGGTGGTATGAATTTACCAAATATAACGCCTATGGTGTTATATGTGAAATTCCAGTCAGTGCAGTTGCTGCAAATGGAACAAGCATTTCAAAATTAGGTATGGTTGTTACAAACTGTGCTTCACAAACCGCAACTTGGGAAGGCGCTTACAACAAAGATCCAAACTGTGACTTAGATGCTGAGATCGCCGCAATGAATCCAGGTGGTATTCAAAGATTATATGTGAAGACCGCAACCGAATCTGTTTTCTACACACAAGAATCCGTGTTTATGTCCTCAATGAGTTACGCAAAACTCAATGATATGAAGACTGTTCGTCCAGTTTTCTATACCACAAATAAGGACTTCAAATTATATAAGAAGAGATTCACAATCACCAAGAATGGTGTGGAAGCCAATAACTTCAAGATTGAAGACTTCAAAATCACAAAATCCGGTGGTTCTTATCAAGTAGCTGCAAACTTAGTATTTGATACAGAATTTGCTCTTAACGATGCTGTTGTCGTTAAATATAGAGTCGCCGCTAATTACTATCCAACATGTGTTGCTAACTTAGTCTCTATCTACGATAGTGCTGACTTCAACACTAAATATTCATATACAGGTAATGACTTAGGCGCCAAACTCGATAGTGAAACTGCACCAACAAAGACCACATTTAAGGTTTGGTCCCCAGTTTCAAGCGCTATGGTGCTCAATGTGTACAATACTGGCGATTATGAAACAGAAACACAACCAGCCGCCACATATCCTATGACATTAGGTGAAAAAGGTGTTTGGTCCGTAGTTGTTAACCAAAACTTAACAAACAAATATTACACATATACCGCCACAAACTCTGCTGGCACAAACGAAGTCGTTGACCCATATGCAAAATCCAGTGGTGTTAATGGCAGACGTGGTATGGTTGTTAATTTCAGCCAAATCAACTCTGAAATCACAGGCTGGGCTGCTGATCAAAGATATAACTATGGCAATCCAACCGATGCATCCATTTATGAAATGCACATCCGTGATATGACAATTAATCCTAATAGTGGTGTTTCCGCAGCTAACCGTGGCAAATACTTAGGTTTAACAGAAACCGGTACAACATATACCAATAACGGCATAACCGTTACAACTGGTTTAGACCACTTAGAAGAATTAGGCATCACACACGTTCAAATCCAACCAACATATGACTATTCATCAGTTGATGAAAGAAATGTTCCAGCGGATTTAAGCGCAACAAATTATAACTGGGGTTATGACCCACTTAACTATAACTGCTTAGAAGGTAGTTATTCCTCTGATCCATATGATGGTGTGGCAAGAATTAAAGAATTCAAACAAATGATTATGGCCTTACATGGCAAGAACATTAACGCCATTATGGACGTTGTCTATAACCATACATCTGGTTTCTCAGACAGTAACTTTGAAAAATTAATGCCTCTTTATTATCACCGTACAAAAGGTTCAGGTACCGCATATAACGGTTCTGGTTGTGGTAATGAAATGGCCACAGATAGATTCATGGTTAACAAGTTCGTTCGTGAATCTTGTAAGTTCTTTACCGATGAATATCATTTAAGCGGATTCCGTTTCGACTTAATGGGATTAATCGATAACCAAACTATGATTGATGTCTATAACGATTGCAAAGCAATCGATAATAGAATCTTAGTCTTTGGCGAACCATGGACTGGTGGTAGTTCTAAACTTTCCGGTGGCACCAAGGCCGATGATTTAAAGAATCAACAAACAAATCAAAACTCTTTAGCACAAAGCTTCTTTGCCGGTAATAACGTCTTAGTCGGCGCTTTCTGCGATGGCTTTAGAAATGCTGCAAGAGGAGACAATGGTCCTGGTACAGGTTATGTCCAAGGCGTTGCCGCAAACGGTACATCTTTACTCCCAGGTATCAAAGGTCAATTCAATGCAAATCAAAGTAGTGTGCAACCATCTCAAGTCATTAACTATGTGTCTTGCCATGATAACTACACACTTTACGATCAACTCATCCAAACATTACCAAATAACAGAAACTTCGAAATGGCTTATACACAAGCCGAATCCTTAGTCTTCTTAGCGGAAGGTATTCCATTCTTACAAGAAGGTGAAGAATTTATGAGAAGCAAAGCTTATGAAGTTGAAGGCGAAACCAAATACAGTGGTAACTCCTATAATGTTGGTGACTTCATCAACAATATGGATTACTCCTTAAAGGTTGCTAACGAAGACACAAATAATTACTTCAAAGACTTAATCGCCTTACGTAAGCAAGTTGCCGCTTTAAGACTTAATAGTAGAAACGAAGTTAATTCCGTAATGTCAGGCTTAAATAGTGTTAACGGTTTAATCAGTTATAAACTTACATTATCCGGTGAAACATACGTTGTTTATCACGCATGTAACGCTGCCACAATTAACCTTGATGCTTCATACAAAGTCTTACTCACCAATGATTCAAACTTAAATATTGGTAGTAACTATCAAATGCTCAATTTAGCGGCCAACGGTTCCGTCATCTTAAAAGCAAACTAAAATATCATGAATAAAAAGAATCGTATTAGAACATATCCAATCAAGCCATTAGTCATCTTTTTAGCGATTTGCTTCGTCGTTTCTTTGACTATGGATATCTTATTCATTTTCTTAACTAAAGAAGAGTGGGTGATCCGTATTTTGATATGGATCTTCTGCTCTCTTTTTGCGGTTGCTTCAGCGATTGTATTAGTTTATCAACTAATGTTTTATGTCGCTGTAGACGAAGAATATTTCTATAAGTACGTATTACTCACACCTCACAAGATTCCGATTTCTAAAATCGAGAAAATCGTCAATCGTGATGGCTTCTATGAGATATATGTAAATGGTAGAAAAACATCTTCGTTTGTGGGCAACACAAATGAGGGACAACAAATGATTGTCTTTCTTGAAAGAAAAGGTGTGAAAATTGAATGGTAAAAAATACTACATTTTCCAATCAAAACAGGTTAAAATACATAATGTATTAGAATATAGGCATAACCAAAAATATATAGGAGATTTTTTATGGCTAATTTAAAACTCAGTCACATCTACAAGGTGTACGAAAATGGTCACAAGGCTGTCAATGATTTTAATATTGATATCCAAGACAAAGAATTCATCGTTTTCGTTGGTCCATCTGGATGTGGTAAATCAACAACTTTAAGAATGATCGCTGGTCTTGAAAACATTACCTCCGGTGATTTATTTATTGGTGATACACTCGCTAATGACTTGGAACCAAAAGATAGAGATATCGCAATGGTGTTCCAATCCTATGCGTTATATCCACATATGACCGTTTATGACAACATGGCGTTCGGTTTAAGAAACAGACATATGCCAGAAGATGTCATTCAAGAAAAGGTCTTGGAAGCCGCGAAAATGCTCGATATCGAAGATTATCTCGATAGAAAGCCAAAAGCGATGTCTGGTGGTCAAAGACAACGTGTTGCGTTAGGTCGTGCACTTGTTCGTGATCCAAAAGTCTTCTTACTAGATGAACCATTATCTAACTTAGACGCTAAACTCCGTGCTCAAATGAGAACAGAGATTACAAAATTGCATAAGAAATTAGGTACAACATTCATTTACGTTACCCATGACCAAGTCGAAGCTATGACAATGGGTACAAGAATCGTTGTTATGAAATTAGGTTATGTTCAACAAATTGACACTCCTATGAATTTGTATAACAAACCATACAACAAATTCGTTGCTGGATTTATCGGCACACCACAAATGAACTTCTTCGATGTTAAATTAACACGTAAGGGTAAAGATGTTGAAATCCTCTACCCAGATGGAAGCAAATCATTGGTTAAATATGAATCCGTTTCTAAGATTCATAACAAATACCTCGATGGTGAAACAACCGTCATCTTAGGTATCCGTCCAGAACACATCAACTTATCCGAAAAGAAGACAGACTTAAAAGCCTCTGTTACCGCTGTTGAACATTTAGGTAATGAATGCATTATCTATGGTGTTTTAGGTGAAGCTGGTGAAGAATTCACCATGAAGGACGAAGGCAAGAATGTCATCATCAAGACAGTTGAAGGCGTGAAGGTCGAAGTCGGCGATCAAATCTACCTCGAAATCCAAGAAGAAAAATTACACTTATTCGATAAAGAAACCGAAGTTACATTACTTAACCCAGTTCCAAATTATTCCGTCTTTGATGGTAAAGTTGCTGGTGAAGAATTATCTATCTTTGGTAGCAAAGTGAAATTACCAGAAGCCTTAAAAGAAGCAATTGGCGAAGCCAAAGAAGTCGAACTTGAAGTTCCTCCATTTGCCGTTGTTCCTGGTAAAGACTACTCCTTAAAAGTTGCTAAGGTCGAAGAAGTGGAAGGCGTTAAACTCGCTTACTTAGAAAACGAAGACTGCTACTTATTCGCTATCGTCGATGATAGTGTTAAAGAAGGCGCGAAATATAACTTCTCATTAAGAAATGACAAAGTCAGAGTCTTAGTGGAAGGTCAACCAGTCTTAGAACCAATCGGTGAACAAGAATTCATCGAAGGTACATTCAAGAAGAAAGAACATGGTCGTAATAAGATTGACTTCTTCTATAGTGTCGAAGGCGATGAAATCCCAGCACCAGTCGAATGTGGTTATAAGATTAACGCTGTCGAAGGTAACAATTGTTACAAGAAGACCTATCGTTATGTCTTTGATAGAAAGTCTATCCAATTAGACCAAGAACTTGGCTTAATGGGCAAGGTTGAAAAGGTCTTAAGATACGGCAACCAAGACTACGCAAAAGTCGTTATTGGCAAGCAAGAATTATTAGTTGAAGTCGCTCCTGATTTCGCCGCGGAAGAAGTCAAAGTCTTCCTCGATGGCAATGCATTTGAAGTCTGGCAAAAAGAAATCGACTTCCGTATTTGCTAATCTGTAAAATACACAACTTAAACCACCTTTATGGTGGTTTTTAATAATACTTATCATATGGAACCAGTGGATAAAACTACCGACGTTACTTTAAATAATGTCGAGCAAAAACCTGCTCAAAAACACGTTAATACAACAACATTACCAGATAATAGTAAGCCTCATTTTATGATGCGTATTGCTGGTGGTTTAATTGACCTTTGTTGTTTAGTTTTAGCGATTTTTGGTTTGTTCTTTTTACTCTCCATTTCTCCAATGGGTAATGGCTTAAGAGAAAACAAAGAAGCCATGGTGTATATCCAAGATAATTACAAGGTCACCGAACTCGTTGAAGGTAGTGGTGAAACATATGGTCATAAAGTATACGAAAACGATCCTTCTTATGGACTATATACAACCTATCTAGTTCATGAAGCAGACGAGTCTGGATATAAGTATGTTGTCGTAGACAATGAAACTATATCTGATGAAGTTAAAACCGCTTACGCAAAGGCTGTTAAGGCCGATGCAAATTATAGTGCTTGTTCCTTTGATTATCGTTTAATGGAATATGGAATTACTTGCTTAGCAGGCTTTATTTCCATGGGTATTTTCTTACTTATGGTTCCTCTTCTTAATAAGAGGAGAGCCACACTTGGCAAGCTCTTTGCGGGTACACAACTTATTAATAGTAAATATTATGTTCCTGCGAAGTGGTACCAGGTTTTAGGCCGTTTCTTCTTCCAATTCATTGTGGAAGGCGCATTACCTTATTTATTCTTAAGTGGATTTACAATTATTCTTCCAATTTTATTAATCCCAGGTGTTTTATTCATCATCACCTTAATTGATCGCAAAAACGGAAGAACTCTTCACGATTTTGTTTCAGTCACAAAAGTTATTGATAAAAGGACTTATATTCCACTAAGCGAACAATAGGCTTTATATTACATATAAGGAGAAAAATGAATATTGTATATTTCATTTATGAAAACTATAATAAATATGAATACAACAAAAGCTAAAAATAGAGGAGATAATTTATGAAAAAGAAATCTTTGTTTTTATGTTCCGGTTTAGTATTTTTGTGCTTGAACACAATTACCGCTTGTTCAGGTAAGAAAATCGTTATTTGGGTTGGTTCTGAATCAGTCGAAGTTTACACCAAGTTAGCTGCGGCCTTTAAAGAAGCAAATCCAGAATTTGGCTATGAAATCAGTATCGTTGGTGCTGATACCGGTACTGCCGCAGCAAGTATGATTCAAGATAATACCGCTGTTGGTGATGCTGTTACTATTGCCCACGATAACATTGGTAAATTATCTCAACTCTCCTATATCGCTCCAATCGTTGATAGTTATGATGATGGCTTATCTGCACAAATCGACGCTGATAACTCACCAGAATTCTTAAAAGCAATTACAAACATCTTAGGTAATGACGATAGATTCAATTACACATTCGCCGTTCCTTATATCTCCCAAGCTTTGTTCTTATATTACGACACACGTTATGTAAGCGATGAACAAGCTCAAAGCTTTGAAGGTTTAATGCAAGCTGCAGCAAACTATGATTCTACATATGGTGCTGATGGCACAAAAGCATTTATCAACACTGGTGTTGATGGATATAACTTCTCATTCTCAGTGCTACATAGAAATATCACCGCTGGTAATATCTCCGAATTAAGACTTTACGAAGCCGGTGATCGTTATGACTGTTACAACCAATTCAACGAACAAGTCGCTGTCGTTAAATGGATGCAAAGAGTCTTAGAAAACAAAAATGGTACAACATTCGACTTTGGTGGTGCGACATGGGACAACCTCATTAACAACCACAAGTCATTATCTGTTATCGGTGGTGCTTGGCACTTCAACGCATTCAAAGCTGCAGTTGGTGAAGAAAATGTCGGCTGTGCTCCAATCCCAACATTTACATTAACATCCGAAGATGTCGCTGGTATTGAACAAGTCAATTATCCAAATGATCTAGGCTTACCAGAAGAACTCAGAGGTAAGGTCGACCCAGCTCCAACAGCTGGTACAGTCTTACGTGGTGGTTCCTTCGTTGACTGCAAGTGCTTCGTCGTTAATATGGCAAGCGTTTCTGGTAATCCAGAAAAATACACAAAGATTTGCCAAGTCTTAAAGTATTTCTCTAATAAGACAAGCCAACAACAATCATTCAAAGAAGCGTACAACGTGCCTGCATATATGGGCTCTGATGAATACATCGCTACATTAACAACAGATGATGTCAGTGCATCAGTTCTCTCCATGGCGAAGGCTCAAACCGGAATGACACCTTATGGCATTCCTCAACCATTCTCCACAGGTACTCTTAATACTTATTACTATTCCAAAAACTGCCCAGACTACTACGTCCAATGCATTAAGAAAAATGGTAGTGGTGACTCAGTTCAATCCATCCGTGAAGTTTTATTCAAGATGGAATACGTTTGGAAACACGGTGCCACTCCTGCAAAGGACAAATACCCATCTTCTTATCCAGCAGAAACAACAGAAAAACGTAAATAAATAATGTTTAGAAAGGAGGAACTATATGGCTGAAATAGTTGAAAAATCTTATAAAAAAGAGAACATATTTGTTCGCTTTGGCCGTGGATTTGTCAGATTCTTCACCAAGAGCATTCCAAATTTCTTTGTAAAGACTCTTCCAGGATTCTTTATTAAGATTGGAAAAGGTATCAAAAACTTCTTCGTTACCTTTGGTAAAAGATTCGTTGACGGCTCAATCGGAACAAAACTTTCCCATTTCATCTTTGGCTCAGGAAACTTATTCCGTGGTCAAATCATTAAAGGCATTATCTACTTGTTGTTACAAGTTGGATTTGTCCTCTATATGGTGCTTTGCCCAGGCATTAAAGGTCCAAACAACACAATGATTCCAACTGGTTGGAAATCACTTGTTAATCTCGGCTTAAACCAAGCTGACATTGTGCCAGATAATAGATGGACACCTAACACCGTTATCAGTTCTCCTAACTCATTCCTCTATATGTTGGTTGGGTTAGCAACTATCGCTATTATTATTCTTTACATTATCGTTTGGTTAAGTAACATCAAGAGCGCTTACTTAGCAGATACCGCTGTTAAGGAAGGACGCAAACCATCCTCATTCAAGGATGATATCCTTGCGTTGTTCGATAACCGCTTCCACATCTTAATGTTAACACCAACATGTTTAGCGGCCTTAATCTTCACGTTATTACCGACAATACTTATGATTTGTATTGCCTTTACAAGTTATAACGATTTCGATATGACCGCAGCAGGAACTACCTTATTCCACTGGACCCATTTCGCGAACTTCAAAGCGATCTTCACAATGGACAAAGCATCTAGCTTAGGTGTTGAAATTGGCGCAAGATTCTTACCAGTTCTCGGTTGGACATTCCTCTGGGCTATCTTGGCAACATTCAGCTGCTATTTCGGTGGTATCTTACTCGCAGTCTTAATTAATAAGAAAGGCTTAAAAGGTAAGAAAGTATTCCGTACAATCTTCATCCTTACAATCGCCGTTCCTCAATTCATTTCCTTGCTTATTATGAGAAACCTCTTAATGAGCACAGGTCCTGTGAACTCCCTATTAATTAACTTTGGATTAATCAAGGATCCAATTAGTTTCCTTGGTCAAAACCAAGGAGATAACCCATGGATTGCTCGTTTGATGGTTGTTATCATCAACATGTGGCTTGGTATTCCATACACAATGTTAATGACATCAGGTATCTTAATGAACATTCCTGCCGACTTATATGAAGCCGCAAGAGTGGATGGCACAAGTAAACCAAAGATGTTCTTCAAGATCACTCTTCCTTACGTCGTGTTTATTACCACTCCATACTTGATTGGTAGTTTCGTTGGAAACATCAACTCATTCAATACCATCTTCTTGTTAACAGGTGGTGGACCTGCCATCGTCAGTGAAGGCGCGACATATAAAGCTGGTCAAACAGACTTATTAGTCACATGGTTATACAAATTAACCATTGAAAATGGTGATTACAACACCGGTGCTGTTATTGGTATCTTCACCTTCATCATCACCGCGACAATTACATTGATCACCTATAGAAGAAGTAAAGCTTATAACGAGGAGGATACATTCCAATAATATGAGTACAGAAGTATTAAAGGAACAAGAAGTCATGGATGTAGAGACTTCCGCAGCAGTTCCTCCAAAAAAGAAAAAATATCGTAGCCAAAAAGGCGCGGAAATTACTTCATTAGTATTTTCTTACATCGTCTTATCTATCTTGGCTATCGTCTGGATCATCCCAATCCTTTGGATTGTTCTTACAGCCTTTAGAGGCGGCCTTGATAATGGTCATGGTATCGTGTCCTCCGATTACTTCCCATCATCATTCGGTATCGACGCCTTTAAAGAATTATTCACTGGCAGCTGGCTAGGCGTGGACTTCTATTTCTTAAGATGGTTCGCTAACACATTAGTCATCGCTGTTATCGACTGTGTCGTTTCCACATTATTAGTCTTATCCGTGGCATACTGTATGTCTAAGTTAAGATTCAAAATGCGTAAAGCATTTATGAACATCACAATGATTCTCGGTTTATTCCCAGGATTCATGTCCATGATTGCTATTTACTACTTATTAAAATCCTTCGGTTTAACCGGTAATACCGGTGACAATGCATGGATCAACCTCGTTGGTTTAGTCCTCGCCTACTCCGCAGGTGCAGGCTTAGGCTTCCAAGTTGCAAAAGGCTTCTTCGATGTTATTCCAACATCATTAGTCGAATCCGCAAAACTCGATGGTTGCACAAACAGCAAGATCTTCTGGAAGATTATTCTTCCATTATCAAAACCAATCATTATCTATACCGCATTAATGAGCTTCACTGGCCCATGGATGGACTTCATCTTCGCCAAAGTCATTATCGGTGGTGGTAACCCAGGTTGGTGGACCGTCTCTGTTGGTCTTTACTCCATGATGTACGGTAACCAATATGATGCTTCTATGTTCACGATCTTCGCAGCAGGATGTGTCGTTGTCGGTATCCCAATCGTCGGATTATTTATGGCCTTACAAAAATACTACGTTGAAGGTGTTACCGCCGGCGCAGTTAAAGGCTAATAAAAGAAACACTAAAAAGAATAAAGTCGTTAGATTTCTAGCGACTTTTCTTTTTGTCTATCGCGTACGTGTGTTATTATGTATATGGCGAAGATTCGCTATTACGGAGGTTTTAATATGGCTTACGGTTTAACTTATGACTTCTTAATGGGTCAATGTATTGATGCTCACAACTATTTTGGTGCTCATTTCGTGAAACAAAATGGCGTTGATGGAGTTGTCTTTAGATTATATGCCCCATGTGCAAACGACGTTTCTGTCATCGGTGAATGGAATGGCTGGGATGTCGGCGCAAATAAAATGAATAAAATCGATGATTGTGGTATCTGGGAAGTATTCGTTCCAGGACTACAAAATTATCAATCATATAAATTCCATTTCTTAAACGCTAAAGGTAAATATGTCGATAAGATTGACCCATTTGCCTTCTTCGCAGAAGTAAGACCTGGTACATGTTCTAAGTTATTCGATAATACAAACTTCGCATGGCACGATGATCCATGGATGAAATCAAGAACCCGTAACTTCGATAGTGCAATGTCTATTTATGAAATGCACTTAGGTTCTTGGTATGGCAAAGCTGAAGATGGCCATACCTTAAGCTATGAAGAAATCGCCGATAAGTTAATCCCATATATTAAAGGTATGGGTTACACCCATGTTGAATTTATGCCATTAATCCATCACCCATTCGATGGTTCTTGGGGATATCAAGGAACTGGTTTCTTTGCCGTTGATAGCAAATATGGAAATCCATTCCAATTAATGAGTTTAATCGATAGATTACATCAAGCCGGTATCGGTGCGATTATCGACTTTGCTCCTGTCCACTTCGCAAAAGATAAATGGGCATTAGCAGAATACGATGGCACAAAGATGTTTGAATATAACAACCGTTGGAGAGTTTCTCCTTGGGGCTCATATCAATTTGATTTAGGAAAAGACCCTGTTAGAAGCTTCTTAATGAGCGCAATCAATTACTTCGTCGATTACTTCCATTTCGACGGCGTACGCGTCGATGCGGTGAGCAATATCATTTATTACAACGGTGATTCCTCTATCGGACTTAATGATGGTGCGGTTGAATTCATTAAGAGACTTAACGCCAAGATACATATCGCCCATGACTCAGTCATGATGATTGCGGAAGACTCCACAGCATTCGCCGGAACCACAAAGCCAACTGAACAAGGTGGTTTAGGATTTGACTATAAATGGGACTTAGGTTGGATGAATGACACACTTAAGTACTACGCACTTGATCCAATCTACAAGAAATATGACCATAACAAACTCACATTCTCTATGGCGTATTTCTACGCTGATAATTTTATGCTTCCTCTTTCTCACGACGAAGTCGTTCATGGAAAAGGCACAATTATTAATAAGATGTGGGGCGATTATGATCAAAAATTCGCTCTTCTCAGAAATTTATATACATACCAATACGGACACCCAGGAAAGAAACTCAACTTTATGGGTAACGAACTTGGTACATTTGATGAATGGAATGAAAACCGTGGATTACAATGGAATTTGAAACAATTCCCAAAACACGACTCTTTGAGTCGTATGATTCATGACTTAAATGAAATCTATAAGTATCATAAAGCCATGCATTATCAAGAACATAATCCAGAGAGATTCCATTGGTTAATGGTGGATAACAAGGACCAATCCGTCTTTGCTTTTGAAAGAAAAGTTGATGATGATGTTTTGGTATTTGTTTACAACATGACCACAAATTATTATGATTACATAAGTATTCCAGTCATTGAACAGGGTGAATATGAAGAAATATTCAACTCTGACAAAGACATCTATAGTGGCTGGGGTCAATATAATGGTTTACCTGTTAAGAGTGAACCAGGTAGTTTCGAAGGTTTACCAGCACATATCAGCATTAAACTTGCTTGCTTAGGTGCTTGTATCTTCCGTCTTAAAACAGAGAATAAGAAGAAAGTCGTAAAGAAAACTACCAAGAAAAAATAGAAATTTAAGGGAGTTTAACATATATGTTTGAAAACAAAGCTGCTTTCAAGAAAGCTTTTACTGAGCGCATGCTCGAGCGCTATGGCGTGTCCGTGAGCGACAGCCACATTTCCGAGAGATACGCAATTTTAGGTGAAATGGTCAGAGACTACGCAAACGTCGACTGGGGCCACACCAGAAATAAATCCATTAAAAGAGACCAAAAGACATTAATCTATTTCTCCATGGAATTCTTAATTGGCCGTCTTTTAGTTAATAACATGCAAAACATGGGTATCTACGAAGTAGCCAAAGAAGGCTTAAAAGATATGGGTATGAATATCCATGAACTCGAAGAACAAGAAACCGATGCCGGTTTAGGTAACGGTGGTTTAGGTCGTTTAGCGGCCTGTTTCTTAGATTCCATCGCTTCTTTAGGATACTTAGGCCATGGTAACTGTATCCGTTATCAATATGGTTTCTTCCGTCAAAGAATTATCGACGGAAAGCAAAAAGAATTCCCAGATCAATGGTTAACCAATGGTAACGTTTGGGAAATTAGACGTCCTAAATATGAAGTTGAAGTTTCTTTCTATGGAAACCCAGAAACTTATTTAAAACCAGATGGAAGTTATGCGATTAGAACTGCTAATGCAGTTGTGGTCCGCGCAGTTCCATATGATATTCCAGTTGTTGGTTATAGAAATCACGTCACAAACTCTTTAAGACTTTGGAACGCTGAACCAACTACTCACCATTTGCCAAAAGATGTTTCTTTCGAAGATTACTTAAGAACATTAGAAGAATTATGCCATGGTTTATATCCAGACGATTCCACAGAACATGGTCGTATTTTACGTTTAAGACAACAATACTTCCTCGTTAGTAGTGGTATTCAATGCACATTAAAGAGTTACTATAAACACCATGGTACATTAAAAGGTATTCATGAACACTATGTGTTCCAATTAAATGATACACACCCAATCTTAGCCATTCCTGAAATGATGAGAGTCATGATGGATGAATACGGCATGGGCTGGGATGAATCCTGGGAAGAAGTCAGACAATGTATGGCTTACACTAACCACACCGTTATGGCGGAAGCGTTAGAAAAATGGCCAGTTAACTATGTCCAAAACTTAATCCCACGTTGTTTCATGATCATTGAAGAAATCAACCGTCGTTTCAATATCCAAATGAATGCGATGGGTGTTAATGATGGTGAAAGATATGCGATGAACATCATCAAAGATGGTCAAATCCATATGACTAATTTAGCCATCTATACAGCCTTCTCCGTGAACGGCGTTGCCGCTTTACACACAGAAATCTTAAAGGCATCAACATTTAAAGAATTCTATAAATTCATGCCTGAAAAGTTCAATAACAAGACAAACGGTGTTACTCATCGTAGATGGTTAATGAACTCTAACCCTGAACTTGCTAAGCTAATCACTTCTAAGATTGGTGAATCTTGGTACACCAATATGGAAAAGATTAAAGCGTTTGAAAAATACGCTGATAACAAAGAAGTTTTAAAAGAGCTCGGCAAGATCAAACTCAATAACAAGAAAGCATTAGCAAAATACGTCAAAGAAACGCTCGATATCGACCTCGATGTGAATTCCATCTTTGATGTACAAATTAAGCGTCTACACGCCTATAAACGTCAATTGCTCAATATTTTCCACGTTATGTATCTCTACCAAAGAATGAAATCGGATGATTCCTTTAGAATTTATCCTCACACATACATCTTTGGCGCAAAAGCCGCACCTAGTTACGTGTACGCGAAGAAGATTATCGAATTAATCCTCGCTGTCGCTAACGTTATTAATAACGATGAAGAAATCAGTAAATACTTAAAAGTCGTCTTTATCGAAAACTATGGTGTCTCTTTAGCAGAACTCATCATTCCTGCTGCTGATGTCTCTGAACAAATCTCCACAGCCGGTAAAGAAGCTAGTGGTACCTCCAACATGAAACTCATGATGAATGGTGCGGTGACATTAGGCACAATGGATGGTGCCAATATTGAAATCGCTGAATCCGCAGGTGAAGACAACGAAGTTATCTTCGGTTTAAGAAATGAAGATGTTGAAGAACTCAATAGAAACGGTTCTTATAACCCATGGGATATTTATAATTCCGACTATAGAGTGAAGAACGTCTTAGATTCCTTATTCTCTGGCGAATGGACAAATTACCGTCCAGACAAGTTCAGAATGATCTTTGATGAAATTATGAATAACAGAGATTGCTACTTCATTCTCAAAGACTTCGACAGTTATGTTAAAGCCCAAGAAAAAGTCAGTGAACTCTATCAAAATAAAACCAACTGGCAACGTATGTGCTTAATGAATATCGCTAACAGTGGTAAGTTCACAAGCGATAGAACCATCAAACAATACGCTGAAGAAATTTGGAAATTGGAAAAGGTTAAATAATATGGCGAAGATTATCCTTGATGAATTATTTAAAGCACAAGAACAATTAGACGCCACAATCGCTAAGAACCACGGCATTAGTTACGCCACAACAAGGCATAGACGTTTAATGGCGTGCATCGTGGAAATCGGTGAATTAGCAAACGCCACAAGATGCTTCAAATACTGGTCTAACAAAGGCCCAGAAGCAGAAGAAATCGTTCTTGATGAATACGCTGATGGTTTGCATTTCTTCCTATCTCTTGGTGTGGATATTAAAACTTCTAAAAGAAGTTATAATCTCACCAAACATGAAGATAACTTAACCGATCAATTCTTAGAGATTTATCATCGTTTAGATGTTTTTAAGAAAAAGCAAGATGATGCAAGCTTCATTAAAGCATTCCAAGCATTCTTAAATCTTCTTCCATTGCTCGGTTATCGTTGGAAGAAACTTGAAAAAGCATATTATAAAAAACTTGGCGTCAATTACAACCGCCAAGAAACAAATTACTAATTAGAAATATTTAGATTAAAGTAGGGTATCAATTTCCTCTTCGGAGAGGACGGTGATACCTTTTCTTTTTAATAACTCTGCAGTAACGCCCATACCATTTACGAGTTTACCTGAGAATGTACCATCATAGATTTTATGTGTACCACATGATGGGGAATTTTCTTTTAAGATAGCAATCTTGATTCCTAAATATAAGCAGATGTTTAATGCGAGTTCTGCACCAGCTTCAAAATTCTTGGTGACATCTTTGCCATCACTCATCTTGACTCTGTCTTTTACTCTTTCGCTTGGTTTTCTTGGGGATTTTAATCCGCCTTCCATTTCAGGGCAAAATGGAACGAGTTCATACTTCTCTAATAAGAGAGGTATTTTATCGCTGAGATTGTTTTTACCATTGTACTTGGTGTTGTCACCAACTAAACATGCTGAGATAAGAATCTTTTCCATAAACCGTAAATATTCTATATTTCAGGCGCTACTTAATCAAGTTATAATATTTCCATGTCTAGCAAAGAATTCACTTATATACATAAGAACAAAGAATATCGTCTTATTGTGACCCGCAAACACATGAAGAGTGTTCGCTACACATATAAAGATGGTATTTTTAGAGTGAGTGCTCCATATCTTTTTGTTACACAAAAACAGATTGAAGAAGGACTAGATAAATACGCTGATAAATTACTCGCTTTAGATGTGAGAACTAAAGCTTCAGATGATAATCACATCTTCATTCTTGGGAAGGAAGTTCCTATACAAGAAAGTGGTGAAATTAAATTTAACGATGAGACATCGATTAAATATAAAAACCGCGAAGATTTAGAGAAGAAACTCATGAAGTGGTTTTTACAAGTTATTGAAAAAAGACATCGTTCTTACGAAAATATTATGGGTATTAGAAAACCATATAAGGTTCGTCTTAGAAAGATGAGAACTAGATATGGATCCAATGCTTACAGCACACATTCGATTACTTATTCATCGATTTTGATGCATTATTCACTCGATGTTGTTGATTCAGTTATCGTTCATGAATTAGCCCATGACAGTGTGCGAAACCATTCAGAAAAGTTTTATAAAGTAGTGTATACATATTGCCCTGATTACAAGGCGCTTCATAAGAGATTAAGGAAAGGAGAATTTGCATGATTAAAGAGATTAACAGTAAAGATAATAACAAGCTCAAACATGCTGCTTCATTAAAGGAAAGTAAATACCGCAAAGAATATAATGAATTCCTTTCAGAAGGTAAGAAATCTTTAGATATGGCTTTAAAAGCCGGAAATGTTAAAGAGATTTTTACCGTTAAACCAATTAAAGAAGTTCCTCAAGATATCACTCAATATGTTTTAAAAGAAGACTTGCTTAAAAAGATCAGTTCCACAAAGAATCCAGAAGGTATTGTCTTTGTGTGCAACGTTGTAAATAGAAAGCCCAAAAAGTTAAACAAAGTAGTGTATCTCGATCACATCAATGATCCAGGGAATATGGGCACGATTATTAGAACTGCACTCGCATTCGACTACGATGCAATTATCGTGAGTGAAGGTAGTTGCGATGTCTATAATGAAAAAGCCATCGCGGCAAGTAAAGGCGCTATCTTCTCTCTTCCAATCCTTCATGGAGATTTAGATGAATATAGAGAAGGAAGACAAGTAATTGTATCTGCACTAAATGAGAAAGCGGTGGATATTAAAGATGTCAAAAAACCTCAATCATTCATCTTGGTTGTGGGAAACGAAGCCAATGGTGTGGATGAAGCAATAATTGCTTCCGCAGACATTGTCACCAAAATCGAAATTAAAAATATAGATTCATTAAATGTGGCAATTGCTACAGGAATATTAATGGATCATCTAAGATAGCTTGAGTGGCCCTCAAGCTTTTTAAATGTTTTTTATACCGTAGATATTGTTTTTCCATATTTAAAAATATGAACGCTATGATATAATCGTTATACGTGTGAATTTGATGTAGGAGGAAACGCTTATGCAAAATGAAAAAATAAAAGCGATTCTAGAAGAGGGTCTTAAGCAAATTGAAAAAGCTGAGAACCTCGATGATATTAACGAACTCAGAAATCGTTATTTAGGTAAGAAAAGCGAACTTGCTTCTATGGGAAGTATCATCGCTACATTACCAGTTGAAGAAAAGAAAACATTTGGTCAAGAAATGAATGAGACCAAGACAACCTTAGCTAACGCTATTGATGAGAGAATGAATGCTCTTAAAGCTAAAGCTTTGGAAGAAAAATTACAAAGAGAAACAATCGACATTTCTCTTCCTGGCCGTGAGAGTAATCTCGGTGCAAGAAATCCATTCCATATCGTTAAAGATGAGATGACAGAAATCTTCTTAGGTATGGGTTTTGAAGTTGCTGATGGTCCAGAAATTGAAACCGATAACTATAACTTTGAATTATTAAATATCCCAAAGGATCATCCTGCTAGAGATATGCAAGATACCTTTTACATTGATGAGAACACGTTATTAAGAACCCATACTTCCCCAGTTCAAGCGAGAACTATGGAAAAAGCCCAAGGTAAACCAGTTCGTATTATTTGTCCAGGTAAGACCTATCGTAGAGATGATGATGATGCGACACACTCACATCAATTCGCTCAAATCGAAGGCTTAGTTATTGATAAGAATATCAATATTGGTCACTTAAAAGCGACATTAGAACTCTTTGCTAAAAAGATGTTCGGTGAGAAGAGAGAAATTCGTTTAAGAAGCTCCTACTTCCCATTCACAGAACCTTCCGTTGAAGTTGATATCACCTGTGCAAACTGTGGTGGTAAAGGCTGCAATATGTGTAAAGGTACTGGTTATATCGAAATCTTAGGTGGCGGTATGGTCCATCCAAACGTTTTAAAGATGAACGGATATGATCCAGAACAATACAGTGGTTTCGCTTTCGGTATTGGTATCGAAAGAGTGGCCATCTTACGTTATGGTATCGATGACATCCGTAAGTTCTATAACAATGATGTAAGATTCTTACATCAATTCAAAAAGAAAGGCTAAGAGAGGAGGATACAACAATGTTAGTTAGTTTAAAGAATATTAAAGAATATGTTTCTCTTGAAGGCTTAACCGCAGAAGAAATCGCAAATGGTCTAACATTTGCTGGTGTGGAAGTCGAAGAAATTAGAAAACTCGCCTCCGGAACAAACTTAGTCATTGGTGAAATTAAAACATGCGTTGCTCACCCAGATAGTGATCACCTTCACGTTTTAAATGTCGATTTAGGTAAAGAATATGGTGTTGAACAAATCGTGTGTGGCGCGCCTAACGCCCGTGTCGGCTTAAAAGTTATCGTGGCCCGTGTGGGCGCGAAACTCCCAGGCGGAGAAATTAAGGCAGGAGTCATCCGTGGAGTCCCATCTAACGGTATGTGCTGTTCCTTATTAGAATTAGGCGTTGATGCTAAATATTTAAGTGAATATCAACAAGCTGGTATTGAAGAATTACCAGAAGATGCACCAGTTGGTGAAGAAAATGTCTTAGGTTATTTAGGCCTTGATGATGAAGTCTTAAACCTCAAAGTCTTAGCTAATAGACCAGACTTATTATCATTATTTAATGTCGCACGTGAGATAGGCGCTATCTTCGAACGCGAAGTGAAAATCCCAGAAATTAAAGAAAAAGCTGATTTTGAAACCGACTTAGTAGTGGGTAGCAAAACCGATAAATGTACACAATTCTCTGGCAAAGAAATCAGAGAAATCGTTGTTAAAGAATCTCCAAAATGGATGAAAGAATACTTAATGGCGATGGGTGTGAGAAGCATTAACAATATCGTTGATATTGGTAACTATGTTATGCTCACAACTGGTCAACCATTACATATGTATGACGCTGACAAATTATCATCCGCTAACTTAACAGCCCGTGACGACTATGAAGGCGACTTCGTTGCATTAGACGAAAAGACATACAAAGTCATTCCAGGAGATATCGTTATCTGCTGTAACAAGAAACCTATGTGTTTAGGTGGTGTTATGGGTAGTTTAGAATGCGCAGTCGATGAAAATACAAAGAACATCTACATCGAATCCGCTTCATTTGATGGCGCAACAATCCGTCATACATCTTCCCGTTTAGGTTTAGCCAGTGAATCTTCTTCACGTTTTGTGAAGGGCACAAATCACTTCCAAGCGGAATATGTCTTAAATTACGCTGCAAGCTTAATTAGAAGATACTGCGAAGGTGAATCCTTCTCTGATATCGTTACATATCAAGCTGAAGAATATGCCGAAAAGAAGATTACATCTTCCGTTGAAAGAATTAACGGTAGATTAGGTACATCCTTCACACCAAAACAAATTAAAGAAACATTAGAAAGATTACATTTCAAAGTGTTCATGGGCGATAAAACATTTGTCGCTGCTGTCCCATCATGGAGACTTGATGTCACATGTGATGCTGACTTAAGCGAAGAAGTAATCCGCTTATTAGGCTTTGAAAACGTTAAATCTGAACTCCCATGTTTAGACACTAAAGTCGGTGCTTTAACTCTTGAACAAGGCAGATTAAAGAACATCCGTTACTTACTCTTAGACAAGGGTTTAGATGAATGTTTAACTTATTCCTTAATCAGTAAGAAAGAAGAAAAGTTATTTAATTTATTAAATAATGATGAACATTACAGCATCTTAAATCCATTAACAGATGAAAGAGAGGTGTTCAGAACTCACATCCTTCATTCTTTACTCAAAGTCGCTACATATAACGTCGCAAGACAAAACAAGAATCTCGCTTTATTCGAGACTTCCCATATGATTAGCAAATCTAGCAAATCCACAAACTTAGCTATTGTCTTAGTTGGTAAAGAAGCTAGACAAAAAGAAATGGAAGGCATTCCATATGACTTCTATCATATGAAAGGCTTAGTGGAAGCCATCATGGATATGTTAGGTGTTGAAGCATCTCGCTATAGATTTGATAGAAATAAAGAACACCTTGATGAATTACACCCAGGCAAATCTGCGACAATTATCTTCCAAAACCAAGTCATTGGTAGATTCGGTGAATTACATCCAAATAAGATCGCAGAATACGATTTAGGTAAATCCAGCGCAGTCGTTCTTGAGATGAACTTAGATAGTTTATTATCCGCAAAGGTCAGCACAATCAAGATGACACCAATTTCTCGTTTCCCAAGCGTCTCTCGTGACTTAGCATTCGTGGTTGATAAAACCGTGGAAGCAAAAGACTTAATTAAGTCCATTAAGTTCGCTGGAAAAGCACTTGTGAGCGAAGCTCAAGTCTTCGATGTTTACGAAGGTGAACACGTTGGCGAAGGCAAGAAATCTATCGCTATTTCAGTCACATATTCTTGCGATGATCACACCTTAACAGATAAGGAAATCATCGAAGTTGAAAACCGCATTAAGTTCGAATTAACCAAACAATTTAAAGCGGAATTAAGAGGCTAATTTAAATGAAAATCAATCGTGCATTATTACAAAACGGAATCAGCAAAACGTTTGAAGAAACGATTGATTTTTCATCTGTCACATTTGATCCAACTCACATTAGAAGCATTCCGTTTTGTGAAGTAAAAGCAAAAGCCACGGATTATGAGGATATTCTCCTCGTCCAACTTCACATCAAAGCGGATGTTGTGGGAGTGTGTTCTTATACCCTAGAAGATGTCCCTCTTCACTACGAAATTGATGATGAAATCAGTTTTACTGATGATCCTGAAGATATCGATAATTATTACGAGAAGAATAACCTCATCGAAATGGATCAATATGTCCTTGGAATTTTACTCGCAAATGTTCCAATAAAAATCATCAAAAAGGGAGCAAAATTACCAAAAAGTGGTGATGGGTATCGTGTCATGACAGAAGAGGAACACGAAGCTGAAAAAAAGAAGAGAGGCAACCCTGCTTTCGATATCTTGGACGAATACGAATTCGACGAAGATTAAAATGTCTACGCGTAGCGTAAAATCACTAATAGGATCCTGATGAAAATGTCAGGATTTTTTCTTTTTAATTTTCTTTAAAAAATACTTGCGAGTTTGTACTTATTGCACATATAATTTAGGTACCTAGTGGTAGAAAGTGGGAGAAAGTGGTAGACACAATGTTTTACGGTTCCTATTCACACAATCTCGATAATAAAGGCCGTTTGGTCATTCCTAGCAAAATGAGAGAGGAATTTGGTGGCAAAGCCTACATGCTCAAGGGATACGACGGTTGTTTGTCTATCTATAAAGAAGCTGACTTCGCCAAATTAATGGAAAAGATCAACTCCTTATCTTTCAACAAGAAATCCGCTCGTGAATTCATCAGAACACAATTAGCTTCTGTTTGCGAGTTAGAGATCGATCGTCAAGGCAGAGCCTTGCTCCCAACTCAATTATTAAATAACTATAGCATTGGAAAAGAAGTCATCGTCGTCGGTGTCTGGGACCATATCGAAGTATGGAACAAGAAAGACTACGAAGAATATTCTAAAAACTCTAATTCCTCATTCGAAGAAAACGCAGAAGAATTAGAATCTAACGACTAATATGGGAAAACATATTCCTGTATTACTTAATGAGACCATCACTGGTTTAAATATCAAACCAGATGGAATATATGTCGACCTTACTCTTGGTAGAGGCGGTCATAGTGGCGAGATTTTGAAGAAACTTCAAAAAGGACACCTATATGGCGTAGATCAAGACGAGGTAGCTATCGAGGAAAGTAGAAGATATTTAGAAACTATTTCTAATAACTTCACCCTCATCCACAAAAACTTCTCCTTCCTAGATGAAATCATGGAAGAAAATCAGATTGAATATGCCGATGGCATTTTGATGGACCTCGGTGTTTCATCACCACAGTTCGATGAAGGAGATAGAGGATTCTCTTATAGAGAAGATGCCAGACTCGACATGAGAATGGATCAGAGAAATCCTTTGACAGCTTACGACATCGTTAATTCATATAGCCTTGATGAAATCTTTAAGATTTTAAGAGGCTATGGCGAAGAGAAATTCGCTTATTCAATCGCCAAGAACATTGTTAAAGCACGTGAGAAGGCACCAATTGAAACAACGTTCCAATTAGTGGAAATCATCAAACGTAGCAAACCGATGAAAGAATTAGCGAAAGCAGGACATCCTGCAAAACAAAGTTTCCAAGCACTTCGCATTGCGGTCAACGATGAACTCAACGTTCTATCGATCGCATTAAATAAAGCTCTTAAAGCTTTAAGACCACATGGTGGTCGATTAGCGGTCATCACATTCCATTCGTTGGAAGATAGAATTGTGAAGAACGTATTCAAAGATGCAGCAGTGAGCGAAGGCAACAGATACGATATTCCTATCAAAGTAACAGAAAAGGAATACCAACTCATCACTCGGAAGCCTATCGTGGCTGACGAGCAAGAGTTAGAAATCAATCACCGTTCCATAAGTGCCAAGCTGAGAATTATAGAAAGAAAGTAGAAGGAGGTAAGCGCAATGGTCATGAAAGATAAATTAGTTAAAACAAATCACAAAGCAAGTTATTACTTTATGAAGAAAGCTTCAGTAGTTGCATTAGCAGTTGTTTGTGGTGCTTTTGCCATTGCTGTTCCAACCTACATTATTCAAAACTCAGCCAAGAATACAACAGCCTTAGCGGAAGAGGATAAAGAAGAACAAAACAAGACAGATAATGGTGGAGAGGATTCAACAATCTATGAATCTTACAACTATTAAGAAATTCAATCTTGTGATCTCCCTCTGGTTAATAGTCGTGCTTGTCACACTCGCAATCTTCGGACATGAGCTAGGCAATTACGGATGCTATATAGCCGCAGCGGTCGTAGGCGCTATCGTAGTGCTTATGAATGCAGGAGTGTTAATAAGTGGTTTAATCGCTCCAGTAGTCCGTGAAAAAAGGGTTTCCAAACAATACAATTAATTCTTCGGAAGAAATAGTACAAAAATAGTAGTTAAATAGTAGTTTTTACGAAAATAACTACTTTTTTATTAACATATATTGTTAATTCTTGTATATTCATTTGTAAGTTATTAAAATAACCTTGATTGGTAAAAGATTATGGAAAAATACGTAGCAGCAATTGAATTTGGAAGCAAGAAAATTAAACTTGTCGTGGGATATGAACTAGACGGTAAAGTCTATGTCCTTTATGCACTCACAAAACCTTATGGGCACATCGTCGAAGCAGGTAGTGTTACCAATCAACAAAAACTCGCCCAAGCGATCGCAGACGTGCGTAAATTTTCTGATCCATCCGCTAAACTAAAAGTTTCCATTTCCGAAGCCCTTCTTTGCTTGCCTCCATTTGGTTTAGAAATCTTTGAGACCAAACAAGTAACTACAGTTATTTCTGACGAAGCAAAGATTGGTAACTTAGATATTAAAAATATCTATTCCTTAATCAAAAATGGTGCCTTACCACTTGAGAACCAACTCATTGATGTCGCACCACAAAGATATGTATTAGACCAAGGTCGTTCATTCTTGAAACCTCCACTAAATGAAACTAGTAGCACACTTACAGTATTCGCGAAGGTACACACATTACCTAAACGTATTAGTGGTGAATTCAAAGCCGCAATGACCGCTGGTGGACTTAGCATTAAACGTTCTGTCGTCGCGCCATTCGCAGCCGCAGAATTATTAAGCACATACGAAGACATACCTAGCGACTACATACTCGTAGACATAGGTTCAAATATCACAACCGTGTCACTCGTAGGCGATAAAGAACTCTTCGCTTCCAGATTCTTCGAATGGGGTGGAGATAGAATTACTGAAAGAATCGTTGAATCATTCAACATCAACGAAGCCGATGCTGAAAAGTACAAGATTACATACGGCATCGATAAACGCGAAATGAACTTCAAAGCCCCTGTCTGTATTACAGATGATGGTGAAGGTAACGAAGTTAAACATTATACAGATGAGCTCAACGCCATCATTAAAAATGAATTAGATCTATTCGTTAAACAACTTAATGGCGCAATCGATGAATTATTAAAACCATATGATAGTTCATCTAAAGCCTTACCAATGATTCTCATCGGTGGAGGCAGCCGCTTAAATGGATTAATCGAATTCGTTGAACCAAAGGTTCAATCTGAAACAGTGAAAGCTGTTGCTCCTCGTTCATTAGGAGCGAGAAATCCAACATTCACAAACTGCTTAGGCATGATCATTGCTAATAGCAGATACCCAAATGTGTATGACGAAACACATCCACGCGTTGGCCAATTACAACGCGAGCCAAATAAATAGGAGGAAAGACAACTATGGAAAATTACGATTTAGATAATTTCGAACCAGCAGCGAAAATAGTTGTTATTGGTGTTGGCGGTGCAGGAAATAACGCCGTCAATCGTATGATTGATGAAGAAATTCAAAACGTTGAATTCTTTGTTGCTAACACAGATAAACAAGCCCTTTCAACCAGCAAGGCCACCAACAGAATCATCTTAGGTGAATCCATTACTGGTGGTTTAGGTGCAGGTGGCGAACCAGAAATCGGTGAAAAGGCCGCAGAAGCAAGTGCTGACACAATTAAAGAAATTGTGAAAGACGCAAACATGGTCTTCGTTGCCGCAGGTATGGGCGGTGGTACAGGTACAGGTGCTGCTCCAGTTATCGCTAAGATTGCTAGAGATGCCGGTGCATTAGTTATCGCTATTGTCACAAGACCATTTACCTTTGAAGGTAAAAAACGTGTTGTTAACTCCATCGATGGCTTAAATAAACTCAGAAACAACGTCGATAGCATTATCGTTGTTAGCAACGATAAATTATTGATGACAAGTGGCAACGCTCCAATCAGCCAAGCCTTCAATGATTCTGATAACGTCTTAGCACAATCTGTTAAAACAGTTGTTAACTTAATTCTCTTACCAGCAGTCATTAACTTAGACTTCGCTGATGTGAGAAATACATTAAAAGATGCCGGTGTTTCCTTAATCGGATTCGGTATGGGTTCTGGTAACAATAGAGCAAAAGATGCCGCTAACGCAGCGCTCTCTTCTCCATTACTTGAAGCATCCATTACAGGTGCAAGAAGAGCGATCGTTTCCGTCACATGTGGACCAAACGTTAGCTTATTCGATGCCCAAGAAACTGTTAACCTATTAATTGATGCATCTGGTCATGATATCGATGTCAAATTCGGTGTGGCAATTAACGATCAATTAGATGATGAAATCTTAGTTAGCGTGATCGCCAGTGACTTTGAAGAAGAAGTTGACTTCTCTAAACCAAGCGTCTTCCAAGTTCCAAGCAGAAACGAACACGAAGAAGTCTTCAAGACACCAGATGTTCCAGAATTTGGCGAGCAACCTCAAGAAGCCAAGAAAGAAGAAACATCAATCACTGATGACAGCATCTTACCAAGCTTCTTAAGAGACTAATTAATTTATAAAATAATTAGAGCGGGGAAACTCGCTCTTTTTTATTTTCGTATTTTGTGCGAAAATAAATCCGTATGGGCTCAGATGCTCATAAGCTTGTTATAAAAGGAGTTATGCTCTATGGATTATAAAGATACATTATTGATGCTTAAGACAAACTTCGAAATGCGTGGTAACCTCGCACAAAAAGAACCTGTCTTAGTGGAAAAATGGAAAGCAGAAAATTTATACGAAGAAATGAATCGTAACCGTAAGGATGCGATTGAATTTGTTTTACATGATGGTCCTCCATACGCAAACGGTGATATGCACTGTGGTCATATGCTCAATAGAGTCCTTAAGGACTTTGTCGTGCGTTATAAGAATATGCAAGGCTATAAGACACCATTTGTTTTTGGCTGGGATACACATGGTCTTCCAATTGAAAACCAAGTCACAAAATCTGGTGTTAATAGAAAAACCACACCAATCGCGGAATTCCGTAAGAAATGTGAAGAATACGCTCATAAGCAAGTTGAAAGACAAAAGGAGCAAATTAGAAGATTAGGCTTAGTTGGTGATTTTGATCATCCATACTTAACTCTTCAAAAAGAATTCGAAGCTAAACAAATCGAAGTCTTCGCCAAGATGGCATTAAGAGGACTTATCTATAAAGGATTAAAACCAGTTTATTGGTCTCCAAGTAGTGAATCCGCCTTAGCGGAAGCAGAAATTGAATACAAGGATGTCACATCCCATTCAATCTATGTCGCATTCCCAGTAAGAGACGGCAAAGGTGTTGTGGATAACGATGCAAGATTTGTTATTTGGACAACAACTCCTTGGACACTTCCTGCTAACTTAGCAATCTCCGCTCACCCAGACTTTGTCTATGGTGAATATATGACAAATAAAGGAAAACTTGTTTTCCTTCAAGAATTCGCTGAAAAGTTAACTGAAGAATTAGATTTAGGCGAAATTAAATTATTAAAGACAATTAAAGGTAGCGATTTAGAATTTGTCGTCTGCAAACATCCATTCTATGATCGTGATTCCTTAGTTATCGTTGGTACTCACGTCACAAACGATGCTGGTACCGGTTTAGTCCATACCGCTCCTGGACATGGTGTGGAAGACTATCAAGTCTGCTTAAAATACCCAGGAAAAGGTTTAGAACCATACTGCCCTGTTGATGAACACGGCTATATGATGGAAGGAACAGGCGAAGGAATCGAAGGTTTGTTCTATGAACAAGCAAACGATGCGGTCCTTAAAATCATTGAAGAAAATGGTTCATTATTAAAACACACAACATTCGTTCACTCCTATCCACATGACTGGAGAACAGGTAAACCATTAATCTTTAGAGCAACAAATCAATGGTTCTGCTCAATCGAACCAATTAGAGAAGAAACTCTTAAGATCATTCACGATACAAAATGGTACCCAGCTTGGGGTGAAACAAGAATGGTTAATATGATTAAAGACCGTGCTGACTGGTGTATTTCCCGTCAAAGAGCATGGGGTGTCCCAATCCCAATCTTCTATGCGGAAGATGGCACACCAATCATCGAAAAAGAAGTCTTTGACCACGTTGCTAAACTCTTTAGAGAAAATGGTAGTAACATTTGGTATGAAAAGACCGCCAAAGAATTATTACCAGAGGGATATAAGAATGCTCATTCACCTAATGGTGAATTTACCAAAGAAAACGACATCATGGATGTCTGGTTCGACAGTGGCTCCTCATGGGCTGGTGTCTTACAAGGTAGAGGCATCTCTTATCCATCCGATTTATATCTCGAAGGTAGTGACCAATATAGAGGTTGGTTCAACTCCAGCTTAATCGTTTCTGTTGCGACAGAAGATAAAGCTCCATACAAGGCTGTTGTCAGCCATGGTTGGGTTTTAGATGAACACGGTGAACAAATGCACAAATCTAAAGGTAACGGCGTTGACCCAAGCAAGATCGCTAATGTCTATGGTGCAGATATTTTAAGACTTTGGGTTGCTAGTGTTGATTACCAACAAGACGTCCGTATCGGTGATAACTTAATCAAACAAATCGCTGATCAATATCGTAAGATTAGAAACACCTTAAAGTTCATCTCTTGGAACTTAGCGGATTTCGAACCAGTCAAATCAGTCACAACTTTTGAGAAAGTTGACTTGTTCATTTTAAATAAACTTGATGAAGTCACAAACTTCGTTATCGATTCATTCGATAAATATGACTTTAGTAGCGCAATCAGTGCGATTATGACATTTATGTCCGCTGATTTATCTTCCTTCTATTTAGATATCAACAAAGACGTCTTATATTGCGAAGGTAAAGATAGCATGAGAAGACTTCAAGTTCAAACCGCCTTATATCGTATTGGTGAAGTCTTATTAAGATTACTCAATCCAATCCTTCCATTTACAATGGATGAATTTAATAACAACCTTCCAGGCAGAAGAGAAAAGAATGTTCAATTCCTTGATTATCCAAAACACCGCATTAGAGGCGATAAGGAAGCAAAAATCGAAGCGGAATATCAATTACTCAAGAATCTCCGTGCTGACGTCTTAAAATGCCTAGAAGAAGCAAGAAATAACAAAGTTATCGGTTCTAGCCAAGAAGCTAAAGTCGAATTAGCGATTGTTAATGAAAAAGAACAATATGATGCATTATTAAGTCAAATTAACGCAGAACAACTCGCAAAGATTTTTGTGGTCAGTGAAGTTGTATTAAAAGAAGACTTAGATGCACCTGAATTAACCGTGGCAAAAGTGAAAGTCTTAAGACATGCTGGTCACTTCTGTGAACGCTGCTGGAATTATGAAGATGATGCAGTCCTTCAAGAAGATGGCACATACTTATGCAAACGCTGCCAGAAAGTCGTAGGTAAATAAAATGAAAAATGAATTTTGGGGCAAAGTCCTAAAAGGACTTAATTGGTTCTTACATTCTTACATTTGGTTATTCATTATCTTTATTGCTACAGATATTATTACCAAACAATGTGTTGTGAGAAACCTCGCTGAAAATCAATCAATCGTTCTCATTCCTTCCTGGATTGCAGACAAACCATTCTTAGCTATTACATATGTCATTAATACAAATGCCGCATTCTCATTCGGCGTTGGTAGTGCTTTAGCTAATAGAATCTTCTATAGCATTGTCGCTTTCTGCGGCTTTACTATCATTGTCACAATCTTCGTTTGGAAATATAAGAAATTACACGGCGTTGTCAAAGCTTGTTTAATGCTTATCGCAACAGGTGCTTTAGGTAACTTAATTGACCGTTTATTCTATAGCGCTGATTTCTTACATGGAAGCGAACATCTCAATGGTGTTGTCGACTGGATTGACTTCCAAGTCATTTGGCCATTCACATTCAATATTGCTGATGCCTGCGTTGTTATCGGTGTCATTATGATGATCATCTACTTAATCGTTGATGAGGTTAAAACGACAAAGGCAAAGAGAAAAGCCGAAGTAGAACAAACAGGTGGCAAAGTTTTATCTAAAGAAGAAATCTCTAGACTTGAAGGTGAAGGTGCCGCTGACGAAGACCTCGACGAAGAAGAAGACATGCACGGTGTCGATGGTGAATAATTAATTATTCAATGGAAAAGTTTATCGTTAAAGAAAGCCAAAACAATTTGCGACTAGATAAAGTTCTGGTCGCTTTTCTATGTGATAAATCTAGAAACTATATCTCTAAATTAATCGATGACGGAAATTGCTTTGTGAATGATAAACCCGCCAAAGCATCATTAAAGGTTAAACCCGGAGACGTCATTTCAATTGATATTCCTGAAGATAAACCTCTTGATGTCAAAGAAGAAGACATCCCATTAAATATCATTTATGAGGATGAAGACATTCTCATTATCGATAAACCTCAAGGACTTGTTGTCCATCCATCAAATGGACATTGGGAACATACATTAGTGAATGCGATTATGCATCACTGTAAAGATTTAAGCGGTATCAATGGTGTAATTAGACCTGGTATTGTCCATCGTATTGATAAAGATACTTCTGGCCTTATTTGCGTAGCAAAAAATGATACCGCGCACAATTTCCTTGCCGAGCAACTTAAAGATCACACAATGAGCAGAACATATGTGGCTTTAGTGAGAGGCGTTATTAAAGAAAACCATGGCACAATTAACATGCCAATTGGTAGAGATGAAAGAAATCGTCAAAAGATGGCGGTCACTCGTAATAACTCTAAAGATGCGATTACAAACTTCGATGTATTAGAAAGATACGCTGATAATACATTAATTGAATGTCACTTAGTGACAGGTAGAACACATCAAATTAGAGTGCACTTGTCTCATATTGGATATCCTGTAGAAGGTGATCCATTATATGGTGGTAGAAACTACAAGAAGTTATATGATGGTGGTCAACTTCTCACTGCGGTGAAATTAAGATTGATTCACCCACGCAGCAAAAAAGAAATGGAGTTTGAAACCAAACTCCCTGATTACTTCCAAAATATAATCAATAATTTAGAATAAATTATTTTCCAAGAACTTCGTTGTAATTAGCGAAGTTTTTCTTTGCGACTTTATATAATTCTTCTTCGCCGTATTTTTCTAAGAATCTCTTAGCGAATTCGGTGACTTTTTTACTCGCACCAAATGGAAAATCCATTCCGTATTTTTCTGATAATCTTTCCATCTCTTTGAGATAGGAATATCTCGCAATCACGCTGGCAAGTGCAACGCATGGGAAATAGGATTCACCTTTTGTTCTAAATGTGATGTCTTTGACTTGTTCTTCGTTCGCATCGTTAAGATATTTGTAATATGTTTTTTCCGCGACAAATTGATCAACGAAGATGTTTAAAACATCTATATATTCTTTATGCATATTGAGCAATGCTCTATTATGCATCTTAGCTTTCATAGAATTGAGGTTTTCACCTTTATCGAGCATCTCATTATATTTTTCATTTGTGAGTGTTAATTTGGAATATTGCTTAGAAAATTGCTTTGCAATTTGTGGGCCGATTTCCATGATCTTTTTATCACTCATTTTCTTACTATCATGGATGCCGAGTTCAATAAGTGTATGGATGTCACTTTCCTTAACAAAAGCAGCGACCACAATCATAGGGCCTAAGAAGTCTCCGACACCGACTTCGTCGCTACCGATTTGATCTCCATAGAAAAGCCAGCCTTCTTTGACTGTTTCTTTCTTTTCCTTAATCTCAACTTCAGGATCCCAGATTTTCGCTTCTAATAAGGCATTATCACCAAAGAATGTCACTTTTTTGTTCTCTTTCTTTGAAAGATAAGCAGTAATAATGACACCATTATTTGTAGCTTGAAAATCGACATACTCACCTTGATTATTAACTAAAGAATCTTTGTAGTAGTCTCTCATAACTTCCACTAAAGTGGAGTTTACGGTAATAGTGACATTTTCTTTCATATAAAATACTTTACCATATTTTTTATTCGTGATTAAGCATTTCGCGTATGTATGTTATTATATTTGCATGCAAGACATTTATTCGACATTTGAATTCAATAAAATTCAAGAATCTATTAAAGAATACGCAAAAACAGAATTAGCGAGAGAACAGATAGATAACCTTAAGATGTTTTCCAAACAAGAGGATGTGAAAGCAGCGCTTTTAGATTTGGATGAAATGATTTCTATTATTAATAGATTTGGTATTATGCCAATCGCCACAAGTGCGAATGCTTTATACCTTATTGATCTCGCTAAGAAGACTGGATTATTAACTCCAAGAGATTTAAACCTTATCGCGGATGATGTTTTAACTAGCCAAGCTATTAACAAATTCGTCGCTAAGATTGATGTCTCATATGAACGTATTATGAGCAAGATTTCTACTTTTGAAGATTTATCTTCTTTAGAAAAAGAAATTCATAGAGTTATTACTAATTCCTTAACTGTTAGCGATAACGCGACACCAGAATTAAAAGAAATCCGTCAAAAGATTAGAAAAGCTGAGAACTCCTTGCAACAAAAGGTTGCTTCTTTAGCATTTACCTATAGTAAATATTTAAACGATGATAACGCCACAATTAGAGATGGTCATTTTGTCTTACCTGTTAAAACAGTAGATAAGAGCAAAGTCTTAGGTATCGTTTATGATGTCTCTGATAGCGGAGCAACCACATTCATCGAACCTATGGAGATTGTCCAAATCAATAACCAACTGACCGCTTTAAAAGTAGAAGAAAACGATGAAGTGAGAAGAATCCTAAAAGGATTAACCGCATTAGTCTTATTACAAGAAAAAGAAATTATCCATAACAACGCAGTTATTGGTGAATTAGATTATTTAATCGCTAAAGGATTATACGCTAATGAAATTGACGGTGTAGTTGCAGATAACCAAGCTGAACAAATCATCACATTAGAAGAAGCAAGACATCCACTCATTGATAAAAATAAAGTAGTGGCCAATTCATATCACTTAGATAGTGAACAAAGAATCGTCATTATTTCTGGTCCAAATGCTGGTGGTAAAACAGTCAGTTTAAAAACTGTTGGTATCATCGTTATGATGAATCAGTGTGGGTTAGCGGTTCCAGCGAAGAAAGCAATCTTAGGATACTTCAAAAATATCTATATTGATATTGGTGATAACCAATCATTAAGCGATAATTTATCAACATTCTCCGCTCACATGAATCAATTAGGTGAAATCACCCAAAAGATTGGTGGTAAAGATTTGTTATTAATCGATGAATTAGGCACAGGAACTGATCCAAAAGAAGGTGAAGCCCTTGCCTTAAGCATTATTAAATACTTAGAAGACAAACATTGCTTAGCGATGGTCTCTAGCCACTTCGCTGCGTTAAAAGAATATGCTTTCTTAAGTCAACATATCGATAACTCATCCATGATATTTGATGAAGAAAAACTTCTTCCAACATATCAATTTAGACAAGGTGCTCCTGGCATGAGTTATGCTTTGGATGTCGCCACTAGATATGGCATTAATGAAGATATAGTTGCATATGCAAAAGATTTCTTAAAGAGTCAGAATAAAGATGATGCTAATGAACTCATATCTATTCTCCAAAAGAAATTAGATGCTGCGAATAAACTTGAGAATGAACTCAAGAAGAAAGAAAAAGAATATAATGACCGCGCTAATAAGTTAGATGCGGACGAAAAAGCATATAAAACAAGAAGAGAAAAACTCCTTGAAAGCGTTAACGAAGAAAAAGAAGAAATCTTAGAAGCGGCTAAAAAGGAAGTTAGAGAAATCATTGATTCCTTAAAACAAGATGGCGCCACACTTCAAGAAGCCCATAAAAAACTTCACGCTATTGAAGATTTAGAAGAAAGTCAAGAACTTGTCTCATACAATGAAGAACTCAAAGAAAACGATTATGTGACCATTCCTGCATATGATATGAATGGTAGGATAAGCAAAATCGAAAAAAATAAAGCTATTGTTATCGGTGATAACGGTATGTCTTTTGCTATTAGCAAAGACAAACTTCACAAGATCAATCCTCCAAGAGTGAACAATGTCAGAAAGAGCCAAAACACTTTCGATATTTCCCTTGGATTAAATGTTGGTTTAGAACTTAACATCATTGGATTACGTGTTGAAGAAGCGAAACAAGAACTCATTAAATACATCGACAATTGTCGTCTTAAACACTTCAACCAAGTCCGTATTATTCACGGCTATGGAAGCGGTGCTTTAAGAAAGATGACAAGAGAATATCTTGATACACAAAAAGATTGTAAATATCGTCCTGGTGACGCTAACGAAGGTGGCGGTGGCGCTACTGTGGTAATTTTTAAATGACCGAGAAAGTAAAAACTTGTATTGCTAATCTCAAACACTTACCAGGTGTTTATTTAATGCATGATAAGGACGACAATATTATCTATGTTGGCAAAGCCAAAGATTTGTTCAAAAGGGTGAGTCAATACTTCTTAAGACCTCAATCTGGTAAGGTTTTTAAGATGGTACAAAATGTCGATTATTTTGAAACCATTATTACTGCGAATGAGAAAGAAGCTTTAGTTTTAGAAATGAATCTCATTCAGAAATATTACCCAAGATATAACATTCTTTTAAAAGATGGCAGCCATTATCCATATATCGCTTTAAAGAAGAAAGGTGATCCTATTCTTCAAATTAAAAGAAACGATAAAGATAAGAACTACGATTACTTTGGACCATTCCCTAACTCAGGTGCGGCGTTCCAAACAATCTCATTATTAAATAAAGTGTTTCCTATTAGGAAATGTCAGACATTACCATCCACAACTTGCTTATATTATCATCTCGGTCAGTGCTTAGGACCATGCGTCAATAAGATTGATGATGCAACTTTCGAACAAATGAGAGAAGACATCAAATCTTTTATGCGTGGTAATAACCAAAAACAAAAAGCGGAAATAAAAGAGAAGATGCTTAAGGCCAGTGAAAATCTCGAGTTTGAAACCGCGAATGAATATAAGAAGATATTAGACGCTATTGAACATATTAATGTGCAACAGAACGTCGAAAACAGCGATAAAAAGGATCGCGATATCTTTGCTTTCTCCTCTAGACAAGGTTATCTCGCTTTAGCGGTTCTTTCTTATAGAAAAGGATTACTTTTAGGTAAGCAAGTCTTCACGGTGGAAGAATTCGGTGATAACGAAGAACAGGTCGCTGATTTAATTCTTCAGTTCTATCAAAAATATCCAACACCAAGTGAAGTGGTTATTAATAATAAAACCATCATCAATCTATTAAACGATTTATTAGATGCCTCAGTGGTGGAAATGACTAAAGGCAAAGTTCATGAACTAGTTATTAATGCAAAAGAAAATGCTGATAATGCTTTAGATGAATATTTCTTATCGGCAAGATTAGATTCTAACAAGTTAGAAATGTTAGAAGAATTAGGCAATATCATTGATATCCCAACTCCATTACATATCGAATTATTTGATAATTCTCATATTCAAGGTGCTTTCCCTGTGGGCGCAATGGTGGCGTTCATAAACGGCGAACCCGCAAAGAAGTTATATCGTCGTTTCTTAATTAACCATGAAGAATCTAGAGATGACTTAGCGAGTATGAAAGAAGTTGTATACCGCCACTATAAGAGACTTGTTGATGAAGAAAAGAAACTCCCAGATCTTTTACTTGTCGATGGTGGTCTTAACCAAATCAATGCTGCAGCACTAGCTTTGCTAGAAGCGGGTGCTAATGTGCCATTATTCGGTTTATACAAAAACGACAAACACCAAACATCTGGTCTTATCGATGGAAGCGGCAAAACATACGAACTTAATAATAAGAATCTCTTCTTTATGCTTACAAGGATGCAAGATGAAGTCCATAGATTCGCGATAGCGTTCCATAAGGAAAAGAGAAACAAAGGAATGAAAGTATCTATATTGGATGACATTCCTGGTTTAGGCGAGAAGAGAAAAGAGATGCTCTTACGTGCCTATCAAGATTTGAACGCTTTAAAGAATGCATCTATTGAAGAATTTTCGCAGATATTACCACCTGAGGTAGCGAGGGCCTTATATAATAAACTTCATAATTAACTTGAAATAAAATAACTGTTTGCTTATGATAATAAACGCGGTTAAAAATATGCCCTCGTAGCTCAGTTGGATAGAGCAACTGCCTTCTAAGCCGTAGGTCAGGCGTTCGAGTCGCCTCGAGGGTACCAAATTGAAATAAAAAGTCCTGATTCATCTCAGGGCTTTTTATTATTCTTCGAGTTCCTTTTCTTGCTTATCTTTTTTACTTTTCTTATACAAGATAATTGCAAAGCATAAGGTGATGAGTGCCATTACTGCACCACGAATAATCTCAGCTATTAATAGTTTATTACCATTCATTCTTATGAATTTTGTTTCAAAATCGAAGAGAAAATGGATAAACATACCAGGAATGATGCTTTTGCAAAGCATATACATTTCTATTGTCAAAAAACCAAAGATTAAGGCATTAATCACAGTTAAGATCATCATAGCGATGTTTCCATCAGTTAAGATGGTTACAGAATGACCTAAAGCAAAGATTAAAGATGAAATGATAACTATCCACTTTATATCGAATGCCTTTCCAAGATAGTAAGGAATAATACCTCTAAAATATAATTCTTCAGCGATACCCACGAAGAGATATAAATATAAGACTGCAAAAAAGTATTGTATCGATTCGATACGAAATCCCTCTATTGCACAAGGAACAATAATTAAAAGAAGAGGAAGAAAATATAAAACGTTTCTTGCACCTTCTTTTGTTACTCTATTAAAACCAATTTCACTGGTGTTCCATTTTTTGGTTAATAGAAAAATAAGTGGAAGCAATAATGAAAGAAGCATAAAGCTTCCCTGTAAGATAATAGTGGATATTTTATCTAGTTTAGTAATTGAGGCAATTACACCAGAGGTAATAGGAAAAGCCAGAATAATAAGGCACCAAAGTAATGAAAATAAAATAGCTTTAAATTTATTCATAAGAGCTTAAAGATTTTACCATAACTATTGGATATCCAGATCCAAAAAGTGACATAAATGACATTTTCTTTTCTCTTTTAATAGTAAAACCATTTTTCTTATAGAAACTAATGGCTGTTTTATTCTTGGAAAATACTTCTAATACAATGGTATTAAAAATCCCAAATTCAGTGGCCTTGTTAAGAAGAATTGTACCTATTCCTTTATTTCTATAATTCGGATTTACGACAATAGTGTCTATATATAATTCTTTATCATCGCTAACTGCTGGCTTTTGAAAAATCGGATTCATTTGTTTCGCAATAATAGCACCTTTAAACTTACCAAAATATTTTTGACAAATTTCCTTTTTAAAATTTATAGGTCTAACTTTGTTAGTGCCTAATCCAAGCAATCCTAAAACTTTGTTTTCTTCTAAGTAGCAAAGGAATAGTTTTGGATCGAATATTTCTATGAAAAGTGCTTTTTTCTTCTCTTC
>JAEEGH010000849.1_pt1 | contig 94323 bp, 79 predicted proteins | sample 9134181 | NCBI WGS metagenome assembly JAEEGH01 (sample SAMN16246544, study PRJNA631951) | gut metagenome | biome: gut microbiome; feature: rumen; material: DP-attached | host: Bos | place: Iran: Karaj | collected 2018-10 | reverse complement strand
TGCTTATCCGGTTTGCCGCTTCATTCTGGAGTTCTTCAGAGGCGATGAAATACGCGGAATCTTTGCGGGCTTAAGTACCTCACAATGGATAAGCATAATGCTTGTTGTATATGGGGGAATAAGGCTGTCCAAATCAGTTGGTAAACCAGGAGTTAAGTAGCTCGGGCTGGCCGCCATCGAGGCTTACGCGGTAGAAGTAGTCGTTAAAGCCTGTGTCGGGGTCAAGATCCGCCAGAGTTTCATAATAAAGGTAGCCGTCTCCGGGGGCAAAGTGGGGAATTCCCCAGTATTCAAGCTCACCAAGGGAACAAAGAACGGTTCCTTCGGATTCGGTATTTAAATTAATCTTGCAAATCGAATCGGCGGTTGAATAAATAAGAGTATCGCCGTCAAACAGGAAGCCGTAGTTTGCGGCACCGGTAAGAGTAAAGGGAAGGGTTTTTGTAACCTTTCCTTTTTTGGTATCGCGAACCTCAACCTTGTATTCGGCGGTTCTGTCATCATAGTTTTCGGGGGCCTTGGTCATGGTGATGGCGTAAATCTCGCCCTTGTAAAGGCTAATTCCCACGATGCTGCCCACATTTCCCACATCCTCATAGGAGTAGAGGGTCCTGTCCTTGTTGGTTTCAAGATTGTACTTACCAACTATATTCTTGGAAGTTTTCTTGTCGAATCCGCTGTAGAAGAAGTATGTCCCGTCGTAGCCGAAGATGTTGTTGATTCTTCGTGACAAAATCGGATTTCTCTCAGTACCGTCTGTGCTTACCCATGCATACATCATGTTAAAATCGTCGTCCAGTCCGGTACAGTAGAATATCTTGTCGCCGATTAACTTCTCCTGACCGTATCCTACGTTGTAGGCGTTGTCAGCCAGGGTTACTTCGTTGGAGCCGGAGGGCATATCAGCCGAGAAGATGTTTCCAAAACGGTTATCGCTTGCAACATATCCTTCGGTAATCTGATCGCCATAGTAGATTTTGCCGTCATATACGGCAAAAGCGCTGGCTTTAACGGGAATTTCCTCGCCCCAGGCACCGCCTATTCCCTTATAGACTTTGCCGCCGTTTCCGCGCATATTGGCGAATCCGACTGTCTCATATTCAATTGCCTGATAGCTGTCACGGCCGATAAAATAAATGGCGGCTGCGCCTATAACGATAATGGCAAGAACAGCTGTCAGTACTATAATCATTCCTTTGTTGAACTTATTGCTTCTCATGTCTTTCAACCTTTCAATACGTACTTCATATAATATACACAATATGTTTGGAAAAATAAATATGAAATGTTATAATATAAGCACTTACCGTACGTTTGAAGGACGGTTGTGAGTGGCACAAAATAGGAGATTTACAGATGTTAGATTTACAAGGTATTTCCTTTAAGGTAGAGGAAGGTTCTGCCGAGAAGGAGATAATTCAGGATTTAAGCCTTCATGTTGATGAAGGCAAATTTATTGTGGTTACGGGCCCCAATGGAGGCGGAAAATCAACTCTGGCCAAGCTTATTGCCGGAATTGAGAAGCCCACCAACGGGCGTATTTTATTTGACGGGAAAGATATTACAGATCTTAGCATTACCGACAGAGCAAAGGCCGGTATCAGCTTTGCAATGCAGCAGCCCGTAAGATTTAAGGGAATAAAGGTCTTTGACCTTTTAAGACTTGCATCGGGAGTCAAGAATTTATCCATAAATGACGCCTGCTCATATCTTTCAGAGGTTGGACTTTGCGCCAGAGATTACATCAACAGAGAAGTAAATGCTTCTCTTTCCGGCGGAGAGTTAAAGAGAATTGAGATAGCTACGGTTTTGGCCAGAGGAACAAGGCTTTCAATCTTTGATGAGCCTGAGGCGGGAATCGACCTTTGGAGCTTCCAGAACCTTATTAAGGTTTTTGAGCACATGAGAGACAATATCAAGGGCTCAATCATAATCATTTCTCATCAGGAGAGAATCCTAAACATAGCAGATGAGATAGTAGTAATAGCAAACGGACAGGTTAGCAAACAGGGCAAGAAGGAAGAGATTCTGCCTGAGATTATCGGCACTTCTTCAGCTCTCGGAACCTGCGACATGTTGCAGGGTTAGGAGGATAGTTCATGGATGAGATTCAAAAGAGAATTCTTCTTGAAGTAGCCGATCTTCACGAGGTTCCGGAAGGTGCCTACAATATCAGAGCAAACGGCGCTTCAGCAGGAAGAAATTCCACAGCAAATATAGAGATAACAAGCAAGACCGATGTTTCAGGTATCGATATCAGAATTAAACCGGGAACCAAGCACGAGAGCGTGCATATTCCCGTGGTTCTCAGTGAGAGCGGAATCAAGGAGACGGTTTATAACGATTTCTATATCGGGGACGACTGCGACGTGGTTATAGTTGCAGGATGCGGAATTCATAACTGCGGCAATCAGGACTCTGAACATGACGGAATCCACAGATTTTACGTTGGCAGGAATTCCAAAGTTAAATATGTTGAGAAGCACTATGGCGAGGGTGACGGAAACGGAAAGAGAATCCTTAATCCCGGAACCGAGGTCTACATGGAGGAAGACAGCTTCATGGAGATGGAGATGGTTCAGATTAAGGGTGTGGATTCCACAGTCAGAACCAGCAAGGCTGAGCTTAAGGCCGGTGCAAGGCTCAACGTTCACGAAAGACTTATGACTCACGGCGAGCAGTATGCCGAGAGCATTTATACGGTGGATTTAAAGGGTGACGGAGCGGCCACGGACATTGTTTCAAGAGCCGTTGCAAGGGATAAGTCCTATCAGAAATTCGATTCAAGAATCATAGGAGATGCCGTTTGCTCCGGACATTCCGAGTGTGATGCCATCATCATGGATGAGGCAAGAGTACTGGCTGTGCCTCAGCTTGATGCGGCAAATGTTGACGCAGCCTTGATTCACGAGGCAGCCATCGGAAAGATTGCGGGAGACCAGCTTATTAAGCTTATGACTCTGGGTCTTACCGAGGAGGAAGCGGAAGAACAGATTATAAACGGCTTCCTTAAATAATGGGAACGGGCGGGATTACATTAATGAATGTAAATGACTACTTCAAATACATTAACATGGGGTTACCTGAGGACATAAGAAGGCTTAAGGACGCAGGGTACTATGACGAGGCCATGAGGCTTATGGACATTAAGGCGGCAAGGCCCGATACCCCTGAAGAACTTAAGTATTGCTTCTTGGCCTGGAAAGAGATTTTCAGACGCATTCCCAGGGAGTATTCCCTTTCAAAGGATGATCTTTTTAAGCAGTTTAAGGAGAAAATCGCTGATTTTACCGAGGAAGACTTTAAGAAGGAAGAGGATGACGGCCTTTTAAGGTGGATATTCCTTAAGGGCGAGAAGAGATACTTCAAAAGCAGCGTCCGCACCGTTTTGAAGACTGACCTTGAAATGGCTAAGAGAGCGGGGCTTGATACCTCAGATCCCGACAAACTTCTTAATGAAGCCATTGAGATTTGCAAAAAAGAAGGCAGAATCTCCAAAAACATCAGATACACCCATAGTCTCAAGGTCAGAGATGATTTGTTTAAGCTCGGAATGAAGGTAAGGGTTCACATTCCCATTCCGGCAGAATGCATGGAGCAGACAAACATTAAAATAGAAAGCACTTTCCCCGAAAATGCCGTGATCGGTAAGCCGAATTCCGAGGCAAGATGCGTGTATTTTGAGGAAACACTTAACGAGAACCATGAGTTTAGTGTGACTTATTCCTATACCTTTACCAATGTTTACAAGGACTGCTATGGTGAAGTGGGAGGCACATCATCAGGGGAGTATGATCCCGGAGAAGAGTTTCTCGCAGAGGAGGGACCGCACATTGTTTTCTCTCCCATAATAAGGACTTTGGCAGCCAAGATTGGGGAAGGGTGCAGGGATAAAGGCGTTCTTGCAAAGAGGGTTTACGACTATCTGACCCTTAACCTTAAATACACATTTACACCAAACTACATTCTTTTACCTGACATCGTGGAGGACGGAGCGCTTTTCATGCGAGGAGACTGCGGAGTTATGGCCCTTTTGTTCATAACAATCTGCAGATGTCTTGGTGTTGGTGCCAGATGGCAAAGCAGCAGAACCATGGAGCCGACGGGAAGCGGACAGCATGACTGGGCGGAAGCTTATCTTCCGGGATTCGGCTGGGTTCCTGTGGATGTTTCCTATGGAGTGGCTGCACACCGTTATGGAAATGAGGAGAGAAGGCAGTTTTACTTTGGGAACCTTGATCCCTACAGGATGGTGGCAAATTCCAGATTCCAGGCGGATCTGGAGCCGGCCAAAGCTTTCTTCAGAAATGATCCCTACGATAATCAGGACGGCGAAATTGAAAGCGATATCTCGGGTCTTAGGGAAGACGATATAGTTGAACGAGGAGAAGTAATTGTATGAAATGGGTACTTGCGTGCGGAGTAATCGGATACCTGGTGGGGACCATTAATCCGTCATACTTGATAGCGAAAATCAAAGGTTTTGACATCAGAGGCAGAGGCTCGGGAAATGCCGGCGGGTCCAATGCCCTTATTACAATGGGTAACAAAATCGGCGCTATTTGCATGATTCTTGATATCCTGAAGTCCTATCTGGTTGTTACGGCCGTAATGTATTTTGTGCCTGAGAACAAGCATGCCGCCATTGTGGCAGGTGTTATGTGCATAATAGGCCACATGTTCCCCTTCTATATGGGATTTAAGGGCGGTAAAGGCTTTGCATGTTTGGGCGGACTGATTTTGGCCTATTCATCGAAACTTTTTGTTGTTATGCTGGCAGCAGTTTTCCTTCTGGTTTTGATAACTGACTATATCTGCATCGGTCCCATGGCAGCATCCGTTGCGTTTGCCGCAATCTATGGTATTTATGAGAAAGACGTTATGGGATTTGCCATCTTGATGGTGGGTTCAGGCCTGATCATCTATAAGCACATCGAAAACATTAAGAGAATAAAGGAAGGCCGGGAAGCTCATTTCAGCTTCCTGTGGCGGAAGGATGAGGAAACTCAGAGAGTCCAAAAGAACATGGAGGATAAATAGTTGTTTTACTATAGTATATTAAGGTGGCTGGCCGTAATTCCCGGCATAGTCCTTATTGTACAGGTTTATAAGCAGGACAAGATAGAAAAAGAGCCCCTGGGGCTTATACTTAAGCTTTTGTTTGGAGGCGCTTTGACAGTTATTTCCGCGGTGCTTTTGGAGACCTTTGGAGAATGGCTGATTCAGACCATATTCACCGTACCAAGCAGAATCACTGTTGCAATTGACTGTTTCCTTGTGGTGGGAGTAGCGGAGGAAGCCGGAAAATATCTGGTTTTGAAGCACCTGACCTGGAGACACAGGGCATTTAACTACAGATTTGACGGAATCGTGTATGCAGTTTGTGTCAGCATGGGCTTTGCCATTGTAGAGAATGTTTTGTATGTTACAAGCGGTGGTATCACAACAGCCATACTTCGCGCAATTACGGCAGTTCCAGGACATTGTATTTTTGCCATTTTTATGGGGCATTATTACGGTGAGGCCAAGGTATGTGAGTCAAGGGGAAACATAGCAGGCATGGATAAGTACCAGAGACTGGCATTTATGATTCCTGTTTTGATACACGGATTCTATGATTTCTGTCTGTCTGTGGAGTCTCTGGCAGCCACACTGACATTCTTCGTGTTTATAGTGGCTTTGGACATTTACACAATTAAGAAAATCAAAGTATATTCTTCGGAAGACATGCCAATCTACGAGCCTTTTGGCGGCTTTTGGGGATCTGATTTCTAGAAGGATCGGTTTCGAAGAATTGGGGGCGTGCAATGGATATAAAAGAAGTTTCTTTTGAAGATAAACTAAGACTGGTAACGGGGCAGGGTAAGTGGCATACCGCCGACTGCGGTGGCAAATACAGGAACATTCATCTTTCCGATGGCCCTCACGGCTTGAGAAAGCAGGATGAGGAGGTTATGCAGAACAATTTAAGCTATACCTCCACATGCTTCCCTACAGCCTCTGCTGTGGCCTGCAGCTGGGATACGGACCTTATTGCAAAGATGGCAAAAGGAATAGCCTCAGAGGCCAAAGCAGAGCAGGTTTCGATTCTTTTGGGCCCCGGAACCAACATTAAACGTTCACCAACCTGTGGACGTAATTTCGAATATTTCAGCGAGGATCCCTATTTGGCAGGAACCCTTGCTTCTGAGTATGTAAATGCCGTCCAGGAGGAAGGCATAGGTACATCTTTAAAGCACTTCGCAGGCAACAGCCAGGAAACTCTCAGAATGACCCAGAATTCCATGATTGACGAGAGAACTCTCAGAGAAATATATCTGAGGGCTTTCGAAAAGTGCGTAAAAGAGGCTGCACCTGCCACAATCATGGCATCCTATAACAGAATTAACGGTCAGTACGCATGCAGAAACAAATGGCTTCTTACGGACGTATTAAGAAACGAGTGGGGATATAAAGGCCTTGTGGTTTCTGACTGGGGCGCCTGCAATGACCTTGGAGAGGCTGTGGAGGCAGGATGTGATCTTGAAATGCCTGACAGTAACGGCTTCCATGCCGGTAATCTTAAAAGGGATGTGGAATCCGGGAAGACCTCTATGGAAGCTTTGGACAGAGCGGCATTAAACGTCCTTAATCTGGCGGAGAAATATAAGTATCCCGATGATGAAAAGTATGTGGGAATTACGAAGGAACTGCTTGATACAAATGCTTCCCTGGCAAGACAGATTGCGGAGAACAGTGCAGTCCTTCTTAAAAATGACGGTATTCTCCCCTTAAAGGACAAAGGAGAAATCCTTATTATAGGCTCCATGGCAAAGGACGTTCGTTATCAGGGCGGTGGAAGTTCACATATTAAACCTCCCTTTGTAATGTCTATGCCTGAGGCCTTTGAGGCAGAGGGATTCAAGGTTAGATATGAAGACGGTTACCGAAGTGACGTTGATATAGTCGATATTTCTCTTGAGAAGAAGGCCATAGAGGCCGCAAAGAAAGCCAAGGAAGAGAGCATACCTGTTCTTTTCTTCGGAGGTCTTACAGATTTTTCTGAGGGTGAGGGATATGACAGAAAGAGTTTCTCCATGCCTGAGAATCAGGAGAAACTGTTTGATAAGATTGCCACAGAAAATCAGGATTTAATTTTTGTAGCGTTCGGTGGTTCTCCCTTTGATATGAAACCTGCGGATAAAGCAAGAGCAACCCTTATGATGTATTTATGCGGTGAATCTGTTGCCCCTGCATGTGCAGGAATCATCTCCGGAAAGGTTAATCCTTCAGGTAAGCTGGCCGAAACTTTCCCCTTTAGTTACGAGGATACTCCCGCAAAGGAGACTTATGCCAAGTATACAAAGGACGTGGAATACAGGGAGGCACTTTTTATTGGATACAGATACTACGATACCTTTAACATTCCCGTTCATTTTAAATTTGGATTTGGCATGTCCTATACCACATTCGAATACACCAATCCGGTGGTGGTAAGGAATGGTACAAAAGTTAAAGTTAGATTTGACGTCACCAATACAGGCAGTGTGGATGGTGCTGAGGTGGCCCAGGTATATGTGAAGAATTCTAACCACGATTTCATCAGGGCAGCAAGAGAACTCAGAGGATTCAAGAAGGTATTTTTGAAAGCAGGAGAGAAGGCTGAGGTTTCCATATGCCTTGATGACAGAAGCTTCGATATATATGACGTGGCCAGACATGATTACGTTACGGTTAACGGCGCCTATGAGATTCAGATAGGTTCATGCCTTGGGGATGTAAGACTTTCTGAAACTGTTGATATTACAGAAGGTGAAGACTTTAACAGAGATGACAGAGCGTTTATTCCCGGTTACTTTGCAAAAGCTGAGGGAGAGCGTCCCAAATTTGACGAAGAGAGCTTTAAAAAGCTGTATGGCAGAGAACTTAGCAGATTTGATGATACAAAGCCCGGAGAATTCGACATGTGCAATTCCCTTGGAGATCTTGCAAAACACTCTCTTTTAGGCAAAATCGTCCTTAAACTTGTTATTTCCTTTGCTTATAGAATGATGAAGGATAAGCCAAAGGATGATCCGGAGGTCATGATGATGGTGGAGGCAATCAAGGACGGAACCCTTGATCTTGTTCTTTCCGAGGGCGGAGGAGCCCTGCCCTATAATCTTGGAGAGGCCGTTGTCCTTTCTGCCAACGGGAAAAAGCTTAAGGCCATAGCTAAACTCTTTGGAAAGTAGAACAGAAAAATAAAACGCACCCTCTAGCTGCGAGGGTGCGTATTTTTGTACACTTCTTTGATGTGGCCGGGCTTAAGCTTGGCGTATACCAAGGTGGTTGAGATATCGGAGTGCCCCAGCATCTCCTGTACACTCTTTAAATCGGCCCCGTTTTCAACCAGGTGTGCTGCGAAGGAATGTCTCAAGGTATGAGGTGTAATATCTGCCTTGATTCCTGCCTTCTTGGCGTATAGTTTTATGATTTTCCAGAAGCCCTGACGGCTCATGGTTTCTCCCGAACAGTTAACGAATACGAAATCCTTGTCTGCATCACCAATCATCTTACTTCTTACCTCATCAAGATAACGAGAGAGAGCGGCATGGGCTTTGTGGCCAAAGGGAATAACCCTCTTCTTGCCGGTGTCCTTGACCGTAATCTGTGAGTGAGTCATGTCAAGATCGGACATCTTAAGAGTGATAAGCTCGGATACCCGGATTCCGGTGGCATATAAGAGCTCCAGCATTGCCTTGTCTCTTATTTCTTTCTCAGTATCTCCGCCGGGCTGTTCCATAAGGAGATTAATCTCTTTGATGGATAAAATAACAGGCGCTTTCTTCTCAATCTTGGGAGCATGAAGCTTTCCGGCTATATCTTCACTTATGATTTTCTTATCAAGGAGATAGTGATTGAAGGCCTTGAGAGAAGCGATGCTTCTTGAGATGGTGGCGGGAGCAAGCCCCTCCTTATTCAGATGCTCAAGAAAACTTTCAAGATCGGCGGTGGTAACGCTTGCGATGTCAGTGATACCTTTGGACATAAAAAAAGCTGACGCCTTGTTTAGGTCTCTTTCGTATGACATCAGGGTATTCTTCTTAGATGTCTTTCCCTTGCCAAGATACTCGATGAAACTTGAAATAGCCTTTTCCATTGTGTCAACCTTTCAGAATTATGTTAATTGAATTATATTTGGATTTTGAGCCAAAATCAACAGGAAATTTCGGCTTTTTTCCGTATTTTTCCCGACATATCAACATATAGTTTTTTGTTATTTTATGTCTACCAAATATGCTAAAATCTCTGAAAAAAATTTTATAAAATATTTTTGCACACAACGAAAAAAGGTGCGACTGTTATGTCGCACCTTTTTTGGTAGGTAGGTAAGTAAGTATAAAAGAAGTTAAAGGGAAAGTAAGTGATTAACACTTACAAGTTTTACACATAATACAAATAAATCAGCAGCCTTGGCCATATCCTCGGGAGAGGGGAAGGAAGGAGCAATTCGAATGTTGTTGTCCTTGGGATCCTTCTTGTAAGGGAAGGTTGCGCCTGCTCCTGTGAGGGTTACACCGGCCTCTTTACATTTGGCTACGATTTCCTTGGCACATCCGTCCAGGGTGGTAAAGGAAATGAAGTAACCACCCTTGGGGGTTGTCCAGGAGCCGATGCCAAGTCCTGCGAGATTGGCTTCAAAGGTCTTAAGTACAGCTTCGAACTTGGGACGAAGGAGAGCAGCATGTTCTTTCATATGTGCTTTGATTCCTTCAATGTTCTTATAGCATTTAACATGTCTTAACTGATTAATCTTGTCATAACCTATGGTCTGAATGGTCATGGACTTCTTGATGTCAGAAAGATTGGCTTCGCTTGTGGCGAGAGCAGCAATGCCGCTTCCTGCCAGGCTTATCTTTGAAGTGGATGAGAACTCGTATACCATGTCGGGATTTCCGGCTTTCTCACAAAGAGAAATGATATCGGCAAGCTCATCACCTTCATCATAAAGGTCGTGAACCGCATAAGCGTTATCCCAGTAAATCCTGAAGTCCTTTGCTGCGGGCTTAAGTGCGGCAAATCTCTCTACAGTTTCCTTTGAATATGTATATCCGCAGGGGTTAGAGTACTTGGGGACGCACCAGATACCCTTTACGGTCTCGTCGCCATTTACATATTTCTCAACCAGGTCCATATCGGGACCATCCTCATTAAGAGGAATATTTATCATCTCAATGCCGAAGTGCTCGGTAATAGCAAAGTGCCTGTCATAACCGGGAACGGGGCAAAGGAATTTAACCTTGTCAAGCTTGTACCAGGGGGTATTTCCGAGAACGCCGTGGGTAAATGAGCGGCTTACGGAGTCATACATAAGGTTTAAGCTGGAGTTTCCTGCTACAAGTACGTGAGAGGGGTCAGTACCCATTATGTCTGCCATAAGCTTCTTGGCTTCGGGGATACCATCCAAAACTCCGTAGTTACGGCAATCCAATCCGTTCTCTGCGGTGAATGATGAAGAACTTGTGATTGTATCAAGCAAATCCGCACCCAAATCATACTGAGCAACGGAGGGCTTACCTCTGGACATGTCGAGTTTAAGCTCTTTTGCCTTGGCTGCCTCGAATGCTGCTTCAAGCTCATCCTTCATTTTAATAAGTTCTTCTCGTGATAAATCCTTAAGGGCGTTCATTATTTCCTCCCACTTTTGTATTAATCATTCTGGATTATTGTATACAATTATACAAACAATGTCAATATGTTATTATGCTTGAAAATAAGGATGAAAAAGTGTAGAATTCTAGAGGAATTACTAACTTTTAAGGAGAAACTGATGGCACTTACTAAGAAACCTGTAACGGGTATGAAGGATATTTTACCCGAGGAAATGATAATAAGAGACTATGTCATAGGCGTAATCAAAGAGAATTATGCCAAGTATGGCTTTACTTCAATAGAGACTCCCTGCGTTGAGAATATTGAGAATCTCACAAACAAACAGGGCGGAGAGAATGAGAAACTCATCTTCAAGATTCTTAAAAGAGGAGAGAAACTTAAACTTGAGACGGCTGAGACTGAGAGTGATCTTGTAGACGGCGGTCTTCGTTATGACCTTACGGTTCCCCTTGTTCGTTTCTACTCCAATAATTCCGGCTCACTGCCTGCTCCCTTTAAGGCACTTCAGATAGGAAACGTATGGAGAGCAGACAGACCCCAGAGAGGAAGATATCGCCAGTTCATGCAGTGTGATATCGATATTCTCGGTGAGCCTTCCAACCTTGCAGAGATTGAGCTTATCCTTGCCACAACCTCCACACTTGGAAAGCTTGGATTTAAGAACTTTAATATAAGAATTAACGAGAGAAGAATTCTTAAAGCTATGGCAAAATACGCCGGTTTCCCCGAAGAGAGCTACGATTCCGTATTCATCACTCTTGATAAGATGGATAAGATCGGAGTGGAAGGTGTAGAGGCCGAACTTAAGGAGCAGGGCTTTGATGCTGCAGGCGTAGATAAGTACCTTGAACTCTTTAAGGGTGCAGAGGCATCAGGTGACGGCTTAAAGTATATTGTTGATCAGATTAAGGATTGCCTTGAGGATGGTGTATATGACAACCTTAAGGAGATTATAGACAGTGTTGAATCCACCAAATCAGCGCAGTTTAACATGGTATTCGACCCCACTCTTGTAAGAGGCATGTCCTACTACACAGGAACAATCTTTGAGATTGAGATGCCTGAGTTTGGAGGAAGCTGCGGCGGTGGCGGAAGATACGATAAGATGGTAGGCAAGTTCACAGGAAACGATGTTCCTGCCTGCGGATTCTCCATCGGCTTTGAAAGAATAGTCCTTCTTTTGCTTGAGAACGGTTTCAAGGTTCCCACGGCACCCAAGAAGATTGCTTTCCTTATAGAAAAGGGAGTAAGCGGCGAGAAGCTTTGTGAAGTTATCGGAGAGGCACAGAAAGAACGTGCCAACGGTTCCCAGGTTCTAGTTGTGAGAATGAACAAGAATAAGAAGTTCCAGAAGGAACAGCTTATAGGAGAAGGATACGAAACTTTTAAGGAGTATTATAAAGAAGCGCTCAAAGTATGAGAGAGATTCTGAAGTACTTTACAAACTATAAAAAAGAAACGGTTTTAGCGCCCCTTTTTAAGTTGTTGGAAGCGGTATTCGAACTCTTTGTCCCCCTGGTTATTGCCGGAATCATAGATAAAGGCATCCCCACAGGTGACAAGGGTTACGTGGGCCGAATGTTTGCACTGTTAGTGTTACTGGCAGTGATAGGCCTTGTCTGTGCCGTGACAGCCCAGTTTTTTGCCGCAAAGGCTGCCACGGGAGTTTCCACAAAGCTAAGGAGCGCTCTTTTTGCGCGCATTGAGCACTTAAGCTTCAGACAGATTGATGAGGCTACAACCTCAACACTTATAACCCGAATGACCAGCGATATCAATCAGGTTCAGTCGGGTATCAACATGGTATTAAGGCTGTTTCTTCGCTCCCCGATTATCGTATTCGGAGCGGTAATCATGGCCTTTACAATAGATGTTAAATCAGCATTTATTTTTGTAATAACCGTTCCTGCCCTTGCTGTTGTAGTTGTGACCATTACAGCCATGAGTATTCCGAGACACAAAAAGGTACAGGGCGCTCTGGATAAGGTTCTTGGCGCTACCAGAGAGAACCTGGCAGGTGCCAGAGTAATCAGGGCTTTCAGAAGAGAAGATAATGAGAAGAGGGATTTCGAGGGCAAAACCGAAAACCTCTACAATCTTCAGAACAATGTGGGATTTTTGACTTCAATAATGAATCCCGCAACACTTATCATTATTGATACAGCCATTGTGATTCTTATATATTTTGGCGCCATAAGAGTCGATACGGGAGTTCTTACCCAGGGCCAGGTAGTTGCCCTTTGGAACTATATGTCCCAGATTCTTGTGGAGCTTGTTAAGCTTGCAAATCTTGTGGTTACCGTTACCAAGGCATTGGCATGTGCTGAGCGAGTGGGAGCCACCCTTTCCATGGAAGAAGAGGAGCCTTTTGAGGAAACTGTTGAACCCTTGGAGACTGACCCTGATGCTCCTGCTGTGGAGTTTCAGAATGTTTCGCTTACCTACCACGAAGGTGCTGAACCCTCACTTAAGAATATATCCTTTAAGGTTAACCACGGGGATGTTGTGGGCGTTATCGGAGGTACCGGAAGCGGTAAGACTTCTCTTGTACACTTAATTCCCGGCTTTTATAAGGCCAGCGAGGGAAGAGTACTTGTTGATGGCAGAGAAGTTTCTGATTTTACCAGAGCTGATTTGAGGAAAAGAGTATCTGTCGCCATGCAGAAGGCGGTTCTCTTTAAGGGAAGCATAAGATCCAACATTCTTAAAGGAAACAAAGACGCCACTGATGAGGAGATACTTGAGGCGGCAAAGATCGCTCAGGCCTATGAAATCATCGAAGGAAAGGGCGGTCTTGATGCATCTGTTGCCCAGGGAGGAAAGAACTTCTCGGGAGGCCAGAAGCAGCGTCTGGCACTTACAAGAGCACTAATCAGTAAACCTGAGATTCTTATACTTGACGATTCGGCTTCAGCCCTGGATTTTGCCACTGAAGCGGCTTTAAGAAAGGCACTGGCCGAGAAGATGAAGGGAACCACAATGTTTATTGTGTCCCAGAGAACATCTTCCATTATGCATGCAGACAAGATTATTGTTCTTGAGGATGGCGAAGCAGTGGGCATAGGAACCCATAAGGAACTCCTTAAGACTTGTGAGATTTACAGGGAAATCTTTCTTTCTCAATTCCCGGAAAGGGCAGGTGAGATAGATGGATAGGAAGAGAAATATAATCGCTGAGGTTTTGATTTACCTTAAGAAATATCTTTGGATGATAGCACTTTCACAGGTGCTTTCATTGGTGTACGTTTTTGGAACCTTATATGTTCCTATTCTTATAGGAAGAGCCATTGATTATATCGTTGGTCCTTCAGATGTGGATTTTGAGGCCATTATGGCCATAAGCATAAGGGTTCTTGTGGTTGTGGGAATAAGTGCATTGGCCCAGTGGATTATGGGAATCCTAAACAACAAGATAACCTTCCATGTAATCAAGGATATCAGAGAGGATGCTTTCAAAAAACTTCATGATCTCCCCTTCTCATATCTTGACGGTCATTCCCACGGTGATCTGGTTAGCAGGGTAATTGCGGATGTGGATACATTTGCCGATGGGCTTCTAATGGGATTCACTCAGCTTTTTACAGGAGTAGCCACAATAATAGGAACTCTCATATTCATGTTCAGAACCAATGTATGGATTTCTCTTGTGGTGGTTCTGATTACGCCGGTGTCTTTACTGGTTGCCAGGTTTATTGCCAGAAGTTCTTATAAGATGTTCACACTTCAGTCGGAGACCAGAGGCGAACAGACTGGACTTATCAATGAAGTAATAGAGAATCAGAAGGTTGTAAAGGCCCTTTCCAACGAGGAAGAGGTTATAGAAACCTTTGAAGAGATTAATGACAGATTAAGAGACTGCTCATTAAAGGCAGTTTTCTATTCGTCCCTAGTTAATCCCTGCACAAGATTCGTCAACAGCCTTGTTTATGCGGGAGTGGGAATCAGCGGCGCAATGATAGCCATAAACGGCGGAATCAGTATCGGTATGCTGACCTGCTTTTTAAGCTATGCGAACCAGTACACGAAGCCCTTTAATGAAATATCAGGTGTTATTACTGAGCTTCAGAATGCTTTGGCCTGCGCTAAGAGGTGCTTGGAGTTAATCAAAACTCCGGGTCAGGTTCCTGATGCGAAAGATGCGACCGAATTAAAGGCAGTGGATGGAAATATCAAGGTATCGGATATATCCTTCTCCTATACTCCTGACAAACCTCTTATAGAACACTACAATCTTGAGGCAAAGAAGGGCCAGCGAATTGCCATCGTAGGTCCTACGGGATGCGGCAAGACCACATTTATAAACCTTCTCATGAGATTCTATGATATCAATTCAGGTACAATTGAGATTGACGGAGTTGATACATCAAAGGTTACAAGAGACAGCTTAAGAAGCAATTATGGTATGGTTCTTCAGGAAACCTGGCTTAGATCCGGAACCATTAAAGAGAATATAGCCTTCGGGAACCCTGAGGCCACTGATGAAGAGATAATTGAGGCAGCAAAGAAAGCCCACGCCCATTCCTTCATTAAGCGTCTGCCCAAGGGTTACGATACCTTTATAGGAGAGGACGGAGGCAGCCTTTCACAGGGACAGAAGCAGCTTTTATGCATTGCAAGAGTAATGCTGACACTTCCTCCCATGCTCATACTTGATGAGGCTACAAGTTCCATTGATACAAGAACCGAAATCAGGATTCAGAAGGCCTTTGCCGAGATGATGCAGGGAAGAACCTCCTTTGTTGTTGCCCACAGACTTTCCACCATCAAAGAGGCCGACATCATTGTTGTTATGAAGGACGGTCATATAATTGAGCAGGGTAAGCACCATGAGCTTATAGAGCGTGGGGGCTTCTACGCAAAGATGTACAATTCTTGACACTAGAGCCTATATATGGTATATTTTTCAAACAATTATACGTAATTTTAGACGTATTTATATGGAAAAGGAGTTGACAATCCGATAATGGATGATGGTAGTCGATTGCCGTGGATTATAGCAATCATTCTGCTGTTTTTTGCAGCATTTTTCGCAGTCGCGGAAACCGCTTTGGCCTCCGCGTCAAAGAATAAAATAAAGGCCCAGCTTGAGCGGGGCGATTATCGTGCAAAAAAAGCACTTTTTTGTTTGGATCATTTTGAAGATGCAATAAGCACTTTGCTTGTCTGCACCAACATCGTACATATTTCTACAGCTGCACTGGTTACCGTAGCCGTCACAAGACGCTGGGGCTTAAGTGCGGTGTCTGTGAGCACCTTGATTACCACTGTTGTGGTTTTCTTCGCAGGTGAGATGTTGCCCAAGAGTATAGCCAAAAAGTATAGTGAGAAGCTGTTGCTTGCAACGGCCGGTATTCTGCGCTTTTTTATGGGAGCTTTGGCTCCTGTTTCAAAGCTTCTTTCTGCTATCGGTAAAATCTTTGTAAAAGAGGAAGATGCCGAGATAAGTGTCACCGAGGATGAACTTTATGACATTATTGAGGACATGGCAGAAGAAGGCTCAATAGACGAAGAGCAGGGCGAGCTGATTTCATCCGCCATTCAGTTTGGTGACGTTACCGTTGACAGTATTCTTACCCCCAGAGTCGACATGGTGGCTATAGATGTGGCTGCAAACTCCAAGTCAGTACTTGAACTGGTTAAGGGAACTACTCACAGCCGTCTTCCTGTTTACGAAGGAACCATCGATAACATTATCGGTGTGCTTCATATAAGAAAGTTTATGAAGGCTTATCTTAAATCCAAGCGTATTCCCAAGGTAAGACCTCTTCTTGACAGCGTGTATTTCACCCCTCAGACCACAAGAATCGATACCCTTCTTCCCATTCTTTCCGGCAAGAAGCAGAATATGGCTGTAGTTACCGATTCCTTCGGAGGAACTCTCGGTATTGTTACTGTAGAGGATATCTTAGAGGAGCTGGTTGGTGAAATCTGGGATGAGGATGACATTGTTGAGGAGGCAATTATGTCTCTTGGAAACAATGTTTACCTTGTTGACGCCGAGGAGACTGTGGGAGACCTTTTCGATGAGATAGACTTCGAGGACCCTGATGAAGATGAAAGATATACCAATCTTTTAGTCAGCGACTGGGTTTACGAGCATTTCCCCGAAATTCCCAAAGTCGGAGACTGCTTTGAGTATAACGGTATAAAGGTTACGGTATCTTTGATGGACCACAACAGAATTGTGAGAGTCAGAGTCGTAGCTCCCGATAAAGTAGAGGGAGGTGACGAAGAATGACAATCTGGTTCGTAGGTACAGGTATACTGCTTTGCGTATTGTTATCCGCATTCTTCTCAGCCTCTGAGATGTCCTATTCCTCATGCAACACGGTTCGTCTGGAAAATGAGGAAAAAGACGGAAATAAGAAAGCAAAACGCGCGTTATTTATTGCAGATCACTTTGATGATGCATTAAGCGCAATACTTATAGGAAACAATCTGGTAAATATAGCGGCTTCTTCCCTTTGTTCGGTATTTGTAATCCTTGCTACGGGAGAGGACAAGCTTACATGGGTGGCAACCATAATCATTACAATTGCCATCATTATCTTCGGAGAGACCATTCCGAAAATTACGGCAAAGCAGAGAGCAAACGGTTTTGCCATGTTTGCATCCGCACCCTTAAGATTTCTTATGATTATCTTTAAGCCCGTAATTTGGATAGTGGTTAAGCTTATTAACCTTATTACCATGAAGATGAATCCTGAGGAAGATAAGGATGAGGACGAGGGAACCACAGAGCTTCAGTCCATTATCGAAACTGCAGAGGATGAGGGTGTTCTTGATAAGGAAAGAACGGAGCTTATTCATGCGGCCATCGATTTTTCTGAGATTTCTGCCTTCGAGGTTATGACAGCAAGAATCGATGTGGACGCCATCGACATTGACGATGATAAGGAAGATATCTTAGAGGTTGTAAGAAATACTTCTCATACCAGAATTCCTGTATATGAGAACGGAATCGACCATATTATCGGCATTGTTCACATGAATCACTTCTTAAAGGCCATGGCCAATGAGGAGGAAATGGATTTGAGAAGCATTCTCATGAAGCCATGCTTTGTATATAAGACAACAAAGCTGCCGGCTGTTTTGGAGGAGCTTCGAAAGGCAAAACAGCACCTTGCCATTGTTACGGATGAATATGGCGGAACCCTGGGTGTTATCTCCATGGAGGACGTTCTTGAGCAGATAGTCGGAGATATCTGGGATGACACCGACGATATAGAGGTGGATGTAGTAAGACACTCCGAAAATGAAATTGAGGTTGACGGAGATATGGTTATTTCTGATTTCCTTGACCTTACTGATATTGATGAGGATGAGCTTGAATGCGAAAGTGATACCCTGGGTGGCTTTATTACGGAAACCCTGGGAACCTTCCCTGAGGAGGGGGATCACGTGGACTTTAAGAACCTGACCCTCACAGTCCTTAAGATGGATGAGAGAAGAGTTGAGAAGGTCCTCATAAGATTCAATTAAATACTTTCAATTTCTTTAGTTTTGTGGTAGATTTAGAAGGCAGGTTTTTTTTATGTTCACTATTTTAGGGGAATTGCCCTTATAACAAAAGGAGATTAGTTTTACCATGAAAAAGAGTAGAGGAGTTGTGACTCTTATATGTACCCTGCTTCTTTTGGCAGGATGCATTTATACCGCTATTTTCGGTGTGGGTCAGGACAAGTCAGGTTCTGCTGAGAGCATTAAGCTCGGACTTGATCTGGCAGGCGGTGTCAGCATTACATATCAGGTAGTAGGTGATGAAGAGCCTTCAGCCACTGATATGAGCGACACAATTTTCAAATTACAGCAGCGTGTACAGAACTACAGTACAGAGGCACTTGTTTATAAGGAAGGCTCTGACAGAATCAATATTGAGATTCCCGGCGTTACAGATGCCAACCAGATTCTTTCAGATTTGGGACGTCCCGGAGCACTGTACTTCATCGCTGAGACAGACTCCAACGGAAACCTTAACTATGTTGGTTCTTATGGACAGGATGCAGATGGCAAGCTGGTTCAGGTATACAGCCTTACCAAATCCCTTGAGGAGTTGGAGGCAGACGGTTCTATCGTTCTTACAGGTTCTGAGGTTGCAGAAGCTCAGGCAGGTTACCGTAAGGATGATATGAATAACCAGTCTCCCGTTGTTCAGCTTACTTTTAACGCAGACGGAACCACAAAGTTCGCAGAAGCTACAAAGAAAGCTTTTGAGAAGGGCGAGACAATTGCAATTTACTATGACTTCAGTGAAGTTGAATCTGAGAACTTTGTAAGTGTTCCCAAGGTTAACTCCGTTATCAACGCAGGTTCAGCAGAGATCACAGGTGAGAAGTCCCTTGAGGATGCTGAGAAGCTTGCTTCCACCATCAGAATCGGTGGACTTAAGTTAAAGCTTGAGGAGCTGCACTCCAAGGTTGTAGGTGCTCAGCTTGGTACCGATGCTATCCGTACATCACTTATGGCCGGAGCTATCGGTCTCGGAATCATCGTATTATTCATGATTGCCGTTTACTTTGTACCCGGACTTGTGGCAAGTATTGCACTTGCATTATATACAGCACTTGTTATTGTACTTCTTGATGGATTTGATATGACCCTTACCCTTCCCGGTATTGCAGGTATCATCCTTTCCATCGGTATGGCAGTAGATGCCAACGTTATTATCTTCGCACGTATCAGAGAAGAGATTGCAGCAGGAAATACTGTCGGTGCTTCCATTAAGATCGGTTTTGACAAGGCTTTGTCAGCTATCATCGATGGTAACATCACAACACTTATTGCAGCAATTGTTCTTTGGTTTATGGGTACCGGTTCTGTTAAGGGCTTTGCTCAGACACTTATGCTCGGTATCGTTTTATCAATGTTCACAGCTCTTGTTATTACCAAGCTGCTCCTCAATGCATTCTATGCTATGGGAGTAAGAGATCAGAAGTGGTATGGCGTATCCAAAGAGAGAAAGCCCATCAACTTCCTTGCAAAGAAGGGTATCTTCTTTACAATCTCTGCAGTAGTAATTATCTGTGGCTTCGTATTCATGGGTATCCACTCAGCTAAAGGTGAGAGAGCATTCAACTTCTCCCTTGAGTTCATCGGTGGTGCTTCAACAACAGCTACATTCCCTGAGGATGTAAGCATTGCAAAACTTGACAGCGAAGTTGTTCCCAAGATTGAAGCTGTAACAGGCGACGGAAACGTTCAGTCTCAGAAGGTAACAGGTACCAACGAAGTAATCTTCAAGACACGTACCCTTACAGTTGACGAAAGAGAGCAGATGAAGGATGTCCTTGTTGAGTCCTTCGGAGTTGATGAAGCTACAATCAATGTAGAGAACATCAGCTCAACAATCTCTAACGAGATGAAGAGAGATACAGTTATTGCTGTTATCGTTGCAGTAGTACTTATGCTTATCTACATCAGAATCAGATTCAAAGATATCAGATTCGGTTTCAGCTCAGTACTTGCTCTTATCCATGACGTTTTGGTTGTACTTACATGCTATGCGGTTGCAAGAATTTCAGTGGGCTCTACCTTCATTGCCTGCCTCCTTACAATCGTAGGTTACTCAATCAACGCCACAATCGTTATCTTCGACAGAATCCGTGAGAACTTAAATACTCCCGGAAGACTGTCCGTTGAGGAGATTGTTAACACAAGTATTACACAGACATTATCAAGAAGTATCTTTACTTCTTTGACAACCTTCATCATGGTTGCAGTTCTCTACATACTTGGTGTAACCTCCATCAAAGAGTTTGCACTTCCTCTCATGGTAGGTATTGCATGCGGTACATTCTCATCTGTATGCTTAACCGGAGCATTCTGGTACCTTATGAGAAAAGTAGGTAAGAAGAAAGCTTAAGTTTTTGCATAATAATAAAGTGTTAAATTTGGGGAAGAGATTCGTCTCTTCCCCTTTTCTGTACAATGATTTATTGGTATAATTGTCGAGTGTGCTACACATATTAAACGAAGAGGAGTAATAAGGAATGTTTCAAATGTATGTAACTCTGGCAGTATTCCTGCTTATGATTATAAGCTTCTGCCTGAATAAAATTCCTATGGCCATCACGTCAATGCTTGGCATGCTTGTTTTGGTGGCAACAGGATGTGTAGAGCCTTCACAGGCTTTGTCAAACATCGGAAGCAGCGTAGCAGTGACCATGGCATCCATGTTCATCATTGCCGCAGGTCTTAACAGAACCCAGCTGGTTCCCAAGTTATCAGGAATTGTTTATAAGGTTTCAAAAGGGTCTTTCACAAAGGTTTTGGCCGGATATGTAATAGTTACTTTTATCCTTGGCCAGTTTATCCCCAGTATTACAGCCTTATTTGCACTGGTTTGCCCCCTTGTTATCGGCATGTGCGATGAGATGGGATTCAAGCCTTCAAAGATGATGTATTCAATCGGTCTTGTTACGGTGTCCTGCTCTTATGCAATCACACCCATCGGACCCTACGTTGGAAACTATATTGAGAATAACGGTCTTCTTGCCGAGTACGGCATTGAGGGCTTTACCAATACCATTTTTACGGAGACATCCATTAAGCTCCCCGTAACAATACTTATTATGCTTTATGCGATTTTTATCGCTCCCAAGTTTGCACCTGAGAACCCTGTGGTTCCCGTAAGACTTTTCGACGCAAAGAAGGCAGCTGAGAAGGTTAAACTTCCCATCTGGCAGGAAGTTATCGCGTATGTAGCTTTCTTTGGAACAGTAATCTGTCTGATGTTTAAGTCCTTCGGACTTCCCTCATGGCTTATTCCCGCTATCGCAGCCTGCCTTGTGGTTGCCAGCGGAATCCTAAGAGGCAAAGATGCCATCGGAAGCATGGGAATCGACATCATCCTTCTCTATGTTGGTGTTGTTACCCTTGGAAATGCCTTTGCCGCAACAGGGGCAGGCGATATGGTGGGCGGAGCAGTTGCAGGCCTTTTACAGAACACAAGAAACAGCTACGTAATCGGTGGCGTGTTCTTTGTGGCTTCATTTGTTATGACAAGCCTCCTTTACAACAGAGCGGTAAGCAAGGTGCTTATTCCTCTTGCTCTGGTAACCTGTGCATCCTTAAAGTGTGATCCCAGAGGAATCATGCAGATGTGCTACATCGGATCCATGAGCTCCCTCATTACACCTATGGCCACATCGGTTGTTCCCATGATGATGGGTGCCGGCGGGTATGACCAGAAGACCCTGCTTAAGATGGGATGGCTGCCGTCGATTCTTATGGCCATTGCGACGGTGGCGATTGGGATGACCTTATATCCTTGTTTCTAAATATTTTCATCTGCAAATTGATATTTTACACGGCAGACCCGTTTGCACTTAGATCTCGCACGTAGCGGTACATAAGGTGCTAAAAGACAGCACCTAAGTACCGACGGCTCGATAAAGTCTGCCTTAGTAAAACATCAATTCGCAGATTCGAACATAGAATATTGCGAGAAGAACGGCTTTAGGTCGTTCTTTTTTTGTATTGAAACATAAAAAATCGACTGAGAGTCGAAAAAGTTGTTGACAAGTGATTGAAGAGGGGTTATCATAAAAACCGACCGAGAGTCGAAAAGGAGATTCGTGCGCATGAAAAAAGGTGAAAGAAGAAAACAGGAATTGCTGGAAATCGCTTATAAGATGTTCCTTTCAAAGGGATATGAGAACACCAGCGTTGATGACATCATAGCTGAGGCAGGAATTGCCAAGGGCACATATTACTATTATTTCCCAAGTAAGGAGCAGACTCTTGAGGAAGTAATCGATTTGATGCTGGATAAAGAGACGGAGCGCGCCAAGGCAATCTTAGCAAGCGATTATCCTATAGAACAGAAGCTTGTGGGTGTCATTGCCTCCTTCAGGCCTGATGAGGCGGAGATGACCATTAAGGATGCTTTACATGAGCAGGAGAATTTGCTGATGCATGAGAAGATTAAGAATAAGCTTTTGGACAGGCTTGTGCCTCTTGTTTGCGAAGTGGCAGAGCAGGGGGTAAGAGAGGGGAAGTTTAACTGCGATAACATCCCCGAGCGAGTAAAGATGATTATTATTCTTTCCAATGAAGTTTTCGACTCTGACAATTATACGGAGACTGACATAGCAGTCTTCATAGACACGATTGAAAGAATGCTGTACGCAAAGCCGGGCTCCATGGCCTTCGTGGCACAGCTCGTCAGAAAATAAGGAGATATTAGATGGAACATTACACATACAGACCCAAAAGGTTCTATATTATAGTTTTTGCCCTGACCTGGGGCTTCTGGGCCCTGGCCCTCGCTTTAAAGAATAACAACGCAGCCATGCTTGGCATAATGGTTGTGGGACTGATTATGCCTGCTGCAACGGCCGTGGTTACCGTTCTTACTTCTAAGAACAAGATGCTTAAGGAAGATCTTAAGCGTAAAATCGTCGGCTTCTACAGAATTAAGCCAAAATACATTTTGCTTGGTTTTTTACTATACGGAGTAGCAGTGGCGGCTTCAATCGGAATATCCGTTTTATTTGGAGGCTCACCCGATCAGTTTTCCTTCACAGAGGATTTCTCTTTCTCAATAGGCGGTACATCAGCTCTTTTGACCATGCTTCTTGCTTCCGTTATTGAAGAGGTGGGCTGGAGAGGCTACGGTGAAGATGCTGTGGGCCAATACCATAGCTGGTTTGTAGAGTCTTTGATTTTTGCAGGAATATGGGGTTGCTGGCACCTGCCTTTATTCTTAATCCCCGGAACCTATCAGTACACGCTTAAGGAACTTGGCTTAGTTTACGTTATTAACTTCCTTTTGAGCACATTTCCTGTGGACTTCCTTCAGACATGGCTTTATGTCAAGAACAGAAGAAGTATGCTTGCTACGATTCTTTTCCACCTTTTCATAAACATTATGCAGGAAAAGATAGCCATGACACCCGAAACCAAGATTATAGAGACCGGAGTTTTGACCCTGGTTGTAGTGGGTGTGGTTTTGGCCAATAAGAAGCTGTTCTTCGAGAAGGAGCACGTTGGAAGACTCTTGGAGATGCAGCTTGAGGAGGATGCAAAGAGTGAGCGGTAATTTCAAGAAGTTTCTGCTTCTGTGGTCGGGAGAGCTGGTTTCCTCCATAGGTGGCGGGCTTACAAGCTTCGGACTTGGAGTTTACGTATTTAACATGACAGGAAGCGCTGCGGGAATGGCTCTCGTAACGCTTCTCGGATTCCTGCCCACATTGGTTCTTGGAGTGCCGGCGGGGGTATTGGCTGATAAGTACGACAGGCGCCTTCTTATGATGATAGGAGACGGGTGTTCGGCAATCGGCATTATTTATATCCTGATTGCCATGATGACGGGTGGGGCAAGTCTGCTTGAGATTTGCATCGGCGTCACCATAAGCTCGGTATTTTCAGCTCTTCTTGAGCCTTCATATAAGGCAACAATTACGGACATTCTTACCAAGGATGAGTTTTCCAAGGCCAACGGACTTGTGTCCATGGCGGGAAGTGCGAGATATCTGTTTTCACCTGTCATTGCAGGATTCCTTCTTTCGGTAAGTGATGTGAAGCTTCTTCTTATTATAGATATCTGCACTTTCTTCCTTACGGTTATAAGTGCAGCGGTGGTAAGGAGAGGAACTCCTACAAATGCCACTGAGGAAGATATTTCTTTCATGGAAAGCATGAAGGAAGGCTGGAAGATAATTACAGGAAACAAGGGAGTTCTGATGCTTGTTTTTGTGGCATCATTTATCACTTTGTTCATGGGTATGTTTCAGATTCTGGCGGAACCATTTGTCCTTTCTTTTTCGGACGCCAAGACTCTTGGGTTTACGGAAACAATCTGCGCCTGCGGAATGTTAGTGACTGCCATATATCTTGGAATCAAGGGTATAAAGGGAAGATTTGCCATGCTGATGTCAGTTTCTTTGATACTTGCGGGAGCCTTTATGTATGGATTTGGAATGACAACAAATATCGCCATTCTTTGTGTGTTTGGATTCCTTTTCTTTGCTTCCCTTCCCATAGCCAACAACTGTCTCGATTATCTTATCAGGACAAACATAAGGGCAGACGCCCAGGGAAGAGCATGGGGCCTTATCGGGTTCCTTTCACAGATTGGCTATGTTGTGGCTTATGCAGTATCCGGAGTGGCGGCGGATTTGATTGGAAAGGCTACAGGAGGGGGCGTTGGCTTTGGCTCAGGCACGGTAATACAAGTGGCAGGAGTGATGCTTGTGCTTATCGCGGGAAGCATCCTGCGTATGAAAAGCATTAGACGGCTTGAAAATTTGCCGGAATAAGGAAAATGTGCAATTTGGGGACAGTCCCCGAATTGCACCGTGCAGATTGGGGACTGTCCCCAAACTGCACATAGGGGCGGACGTGAATAGTGCAAGCGGTTGCGCAAACAGCGCAACCGCTTATTTTTTTGTAAACGTTTGTTTTCGGCATATTATCCGCGTAAAATGGGAGTTGTTGTGCAAAATGCACAATTTCGAGGACTGATTTTTGTATTTTGGAAACGTTGACAATGCATATAGTGGGTGTTAACTTTATAAGTGAGCAACCGATTGCGCACCATGAAAAATCAATGGGAAAACGCTTTCGGAAAATCTTTTCATAACATAATAGGGAGGACAAATATGAAAAAGAAACTCTTAGCAGTTCTTCTTACCGCAGCAATGGCTGTTACATGCCTTGCAGGTTGTGGTAAACAGGAAGCAGCTACAGGTGGAGACACCTCAAAGGCTACAGAGGGAGCAAAGACAGAGGCATCTGCAGACGGCTATGAATATGACATTACCGTATGGGTTCCCGAGAACGCAGTAGAACTTACAAAGACACAGATTGAGAACTTCAACAATTCCAACACAGACGGAATTAAACTCAATCCTACAATCGAAGCAGTATCTGAGGCTGATGCAGCTACTCAGATGCTTACAGACGTTGAAGCCGGTGCTGATATGTTCAACTTCGCACAGGACCAGCTTTCAAGACTTATCCAGGCAGGCGCACTTGCTCAGCTTGGTGATGCAGCAGCAGCATTTGTTAAAGAGAATAACGATGAGGGTTCAGTCGCAGCAGTTACATCAGGTGATGCTCTTTACGGTTACCCCATCACATCAGATAACGGATATTACATCTTCTATGATAAGAGCGTTGTTTCAGATGAGCAGGCTCAGACAGTTGAAGGTATCCTTGAAGCTTGTGAAGCAGCAGGCAGAACATTCGCTTGTCCTGTAGGCGGAAACGGCTGGTACCTTGCAGGTTGGTTCTTCGGAACAGGATGTGATTCCACATGGGTTACAGACGACGACGGAAACTTCATTTCCATTAACGATACATTTAATTCCGACAACGGACTTATTGCAGCAAAGGGTCTTTACAAGATCATCTCTTCTCCTTGCTGGGTAGATTCAGACCAGGTTTCTGAGTTTGAAGCAGCTATCCCTTGTGCAGTACTTGTTGCAGGTCCCTGGTGGAATGCAGACGCAAAGGCTATCCTTGGCGACAACCTTGGCGCAGCTAAGATGCCTACATACTCAGTAGACGGCAAGAGCTATCAGATCGGTTCCTTCTGCGGATCAAAGATTATCGGCGTTAAGCCTCAGACAGATCCTGCAAAGGGCGCTTGCTTATCAAAGCTTGCTCAGTACCTTTCAAGCGAAGAGTGCCAGATGGAGAGATTCAATACTCTCGAGTGGGGCCCTTCAAACAAGAACGCTCAGAACAACGACGCAGTTAAATCCAACCCCGGTCTTGCAGCTTTAGCAGCTCAGGCTCCTTTTGCTAAGCCCCAGGGTAACGTACACGGTTCATGGTGGGATATCTCCAAGGCAATCGGCGCAGGCATCAAAGAGTCTGACGGTTCCGATGAAGCTCTTAAAGAGATTCTTCAGAAATACTATGACGATTGTAACGCAGTATTCAACATGACTTCCGATGAGAAGGAAGCTTTCTCAGTAATCGGCCAGATTTGTGGAACAAGCTGGGATACAGACTTCCCTATGACAAGAACAGCTGAAGCAGGCGATGCAACATACTACTCAGAAGCACTTGAGCTTAAAGCAGGTGACGAGTTCAAGGTTCGTCAGGGTGCAGCATGGGATGTTAACTTTGGCGCAGACGGCGCTAGAGACGGCGACAACATCAAGGTTGAAGAAGATGGTTACTACTTCGTTAAACTCGTTGTTAACGAGGACCTTTCCAAGGGTGATGTAACACTTGAGAAGACAAGCTATCATGCTTGGGCAGTTATCGGTGCAGTTAACGGCACAAACTGGGATACAGATTTCGAGATGGAAATCCAGGACGACGGCAAGACATATAAGCTCGCTGATTTCGCTCTTAAGGCAGGCGAGGAGTTCAAGGTTCGTCAGGGCCACAACTGGGATAACAACTACGGTAAAGACGGTGCTAAGGACGGCGACAACTTCGTTGTTGATGCTGACGGCACATACACAATCGTATTTGATTCCGAGACAGGAATGATTACTCTCGAGTAATTTAAACATTAAGTTAAAAAGTGGGGTTGGAACGGGCAACCGCTCCAACCCCTTACTGTACGAAAATACTTACTTACCCGAATTTTTACCCAAAAGGAAAGGGCGATAGTCTTATGGGAAAAAAGACAAAAGATAACAAATATGATGAGCTGTTCCACAAAGCGGGGTTCGCAGAATCCTTTGCCAAAGGTGACGCAGCCACCAAATTGTCCGCAATAATTATGGGACTTGGCTGTGCAGTCAGAGGCCAGCTGGCAAGAGGATTTATATTCCTGGCTTTCCAGGTTCTTTTTATTCTTTATATGATCAACAGCGGAAGCTATTGGCTTTCAATGCTTCCTTCCCTTGGTAAGGTTGGACCCACCAAGGAGTATGATGCTTTCTTCGACACATATGTGCCGACTTACAATGACAACTCGTTCGAGATTCTTCTTTATGGAATCCTGACTATTTTTCTTATTGTTGCCTTCATTCTTACCTGGGCTCTCAACATCAAAATGAGCTATGATGCCCAGCTTAAGAAAGAGAAAGGCAAGAAAATCAATAGGTTTATAGATGATGTCCACTCACTGGTGGACGAGGGCTTCTACAAAACACTTTTAAGCCTTCCAATGCTTGGAATTACGCTGTTTACGTTTTTGCCCATCGTTTTCATGATATTCATCGCATTTACCAACTATGATGGCAAGCACGACGGATATATCACCAATCTGTTCACCTGGGTGGGACTTGATAACTTTAGAACACTTTTCTCCATGGCAGGAGGTAAAGGGTCTTATTTCAACGTATTCTTAGGAATATTGGGATGGACGGTTGCATGGGCGTTCTTAGCAACCTTTAGTAACTACTTCCTCGGAATTCTTGTTGCCATGATGATTAACAAGAAGGGAATCAAGTTTAAAAAGCTTTGGAGAACAATCCTTGTTCTTACCATAGCTATTCCTCAGTTTATTTCCCTTTTGTACGTTTCAAAGATGTTTGATAAGGGCGGAATTGTTAACGGCTTCCTTATGAACATGGGCTGGATTAACGCTCCCATAGACTATTGGGGCAACCCCACCTATGCACGAATCCTTGTGGTAGTAATCAATATCTGGATAGGTATTCCTTATCTGATGCTTATTGCAACCGGTATTCTTATGAATATCCCTGCTGACCTTTATGAGGCATCAAGAATTGACGGAGCAAATCCTATCCAGCAGTTCAGATACATTACAATGCCTTACATGCTGTTTGTTACGGCACCTTATCTTCTTACAAGCTTTACAGGTAATATGAACAACTTCAATGTCATCTACCTGTTATCCGGAGGTAATCCCGTTAACCCCAATGCTTCGGCAGCGGACGGCGGCGTCGGTTATACCGATTTGCTTATCACCTGGCTATACAAGATTGCCCTTGGATCGGAGAGCAGATACTACATGGCATCAGTCCTTGGTATCGTTATCTTCATAATCGTTTCAACAATCACCTTGCTTGTCTATAACAGGCTTGGTTCCAACAAGAACGAGGGGGATATGGCATGATGAGTACAGACAGAAAACTTGGCATGAAAGCCAAAGAGAGAATAGGAAATGCTTTCGTATATGTGCTTTTGATTATCATGAGTATTATCTGGCTCACACCTTTTGTGTGCATAGTGCTTCAATCCTTCAGGGTTGAATCCACGTGGCAGGTTGGATACGTAATTCCCAAAGAATGGGGACTTGATAACTACAAAGCATTGTTTGATTCAGATTTCACCACATGGTACATGAACACCTTTATCATTGCCGTTGTGTGTGCAATCGTAAATCCTCTCATGGTTCTTTCCATGAGTTACACACTTTCAAGATTCCGTTTCAAAATGAGAAAGCCTTTGATGAAGTTCATGCTCATCCTTGGCCTTTTCCCCGGAATCTTAGCTATGATTATTCTTTACAGACTCCTTAAGGATATGGGCCTGACCCAGGAGAACGCAGTTCCCGGACTTATCCTTGTATACTGTGCTTCCTCAGGTATGGGATATTACATCGCGAAGGGATTCTTTGACACCATTTCAACATCCCTTGATGAATCAGCCAGAATCGATGGCGCCAACAGAATGCAGGTATTCTTCAAGATTATCATGCCTCTTGCAAAGCCCATCGTTATCTATACTGTTCTTACAGCATTTATGGCACCCTGGGGCGATTTCATGTTCGCTAAATTCGTTGCCTTCGGTACATCGAAGGGTATGAACGTTGCGGTTGGTTTGTGGTCATGGCTTACAAAGGACCAGATTAACAGCCGATATACCATGTTCTGCGCAGGCGGTGTTATCGTTGCTATCCCTGTAACTTTGCTGTTTATGTTCCTTCAGAAATACTACGTAGAAGGCGTAACGGGTGGTGCTGTAAAAGGATGATTCGCGCATTTTTCAGAAAGAAAACAACTCCATTTATTTTATGCATATGCATTCTGACAGGGCTCTTCGGAGTCCTGCCGGGCTGTGCCCGCGCCCAAAACGCGGAGTCTGCCAATGAGCCGGACCAGGCAATAGAGGAAGCTGAAGTTTCTGATGATACTGAGGTAAAAACCGAAGAAATCTCATCTGAACCCATAAGCTTTGGCGGAATAGCAAATGCAGTTGATGACAATTACCGTAACTACTACGAAATCTTCGTTCATTCATTCTACGATACCGACGGAGACGGAGTGGGAGACTTAAAGGGTGTCACCGAGAAGCTTGATTACGTTGCAGACCTTGGATGTAACGGCATATGGCTTATGCCAATTATGCCTTCGCCCACATACCATAAGTACGACGTAATCAACTACAAAGAGGTGGACCCTGAGTACGGCACTTTGGATGACTTTAAGGAACTTACAAAGACTGCCCACGAGAAGGGTATAAGAGTCATCATTGACTTTGTTATCAACCACTCAAGCTCCAAGCACACCTGGTTTAAGCAGGCATGTGACTACCTGAAGACCCTTGGGGAAAACGATGCGCCGGATGAGAGCGTATGTCCTTATGTGGGATATTATCATTTTTCCAAGGAAAAAGTTAACTCCACCTGGTATCCCGTAAGCGGCTCAGACTATTTCTATGAGGGACAGTTCTGGTCCGAGATGCCTGACCTCAACCTTTCAAACCAGGCCTTGAGACAGGAACTGATGGATACCGCGGACCTTTGGATTGACGCGGGAGTTGACGGCTTCAGAATGGACGCGCCCCTTCACTTTGAGGAGGGTGATTCGGAATACAACTGTGAGGTTCTCTCATGGCTTTATGAGTACTGTAAGGGTAAAAACCCTAACTTCTACATGGTTAGCGAAGTCTGGGATTCCAAGGGAACCATAGCAAGTTATTATGAGCTTTCAAAGACTCCAAGCTTCTTTAACTTCCCCGCTTCACAGACGGAGGGAAGCATCATAAGCACCGTTATGGGCAATATGCCTGCGGATAAGTTTATGAGCGTAATGGTTGGCTATCAGGAGGATTATGGCGCAGGAAACCCTGATTTCATAGACGCTCCATTTATCACCAACCATGACCAGGGCAGACCCTGCAACATCTTTCAGTCGGATCCCGACGCCATGAAGTTTGCAGGCGGCCTCCTTTCAATCATGTCAGGAAACCCCTTCATTTACTACGGTGAGGAAGTGGGCATGAAGTCAAAGGGCAGCAAGGATGAGAACAAGAGACTTGCCATGAACTGGTCTGCCACTGATAAAGAGGGAACCCCAAAGGATCCCAAGGATGCAGACAAGGGAATCGAGCAAAGCTTCCCCGGAGTTTCAGAACAGGAATGTGACCCCGACTCAATTCTCACCTACTATAAGAGAGCTCTTTATATGCGTAATTCTTTCCCTGAGATAGCAAGAGGAGAGGGAACGGTTTTACCTCCTTCAAGCGGTATGCAGGCCATTATGTCTAAGGAGTACGAAGGAAGTAAGATTTATATTGCCATAAATACCGCAAAGAAATCGAAGGATTTTGACATAAGCTCTTTGGAAGGCCTTGAGGTTGCCTATTCCCTGACTCTTCACGGAGAGGAGATTCCATATGAGAACGGCGTTCTTAAGATGCCGGAGCGCTCAATTTGTATTTTAAAGTAAGGATGACAACATGGATTGGTTAAATAACGCATGTTTTTATGAGATATATCCCCAGTCGTTTAAGGATTCTAACGGCGATGGAATTGGGGATTTCAATGGAATTATTGAGAAACTTGATTACATCAAGGAGCTGGGATGCAACGGAATCTGGATGAATCCCTGCTTTGATTCCCCCTTTAAGGATGCGGGATATGATGTAAGAGATTATAAGAAAGTGGCAGCAAGATACGGAACAAACGAGGACCTTGAAAGACTTTTTGTCGAGGCCCACAAGAGAGGAATAAAGATTCTTCTTGATCTGGTTCCGGGGCATACATCAGATGAACACGAGTGGTTTAAGGACTCAAAGAAGGCTGAACCCGGTGAGTTTAAGGACCGTTATATATGGACCGATTTCTGGTACGGCGAGGCAAGAAACCTTAGGGGTATTGCGGGAATGGCGGATCGTAACGGAATCTATGTGGTTAACTTCTTTGCTTCACAGCCTGCCCTTAACTACGGCTTCTTAAATAAGACAGAAAAGTGGCAGTCTGACGTAGATTCACCTGAAGCTATTGCCACTGCTGATGCCATGTGTGACGTTATGAAGTTCTGGCTCTCTAAAGGAGCTGACGGCTTCAGAGTTGATATGGCAGACTCTCTTGTAAAGTTTGATGATGATGACAAATCCGCTACCTGCAAAGTGTGGAAGAGAATCATTTCTGAAGTAAAAAAGGAGTATCCCGAGGCTCGCCTTGTTTCCGAGTGGAACAGACCCAGACAGTCTCTTCCTGCAGGTTTTGACATGGATTTCATGCTTAACTGGACAGGAAACGGATATGATCTGCTTTTGAGAGATACGGGCTCAGAGAAGCCTTCACCTATCTTTAAGAAGGATTCAAAGAGAGATATTAACGACTTTTTAAACGATTATCTTCCTCAGTATGAGGATACCAGAGAAAGCGGAAGATACTGCCTCATCACAGGAAATCATGACACTGACAGAGTGTCCTACTATCTTGACGAAGATGAGAGGAAAGTGGCTTTTGCCTTCCTTCTTACAATGCCGGGCGCGCCCTTCATCTATTATGGCGATGAAATCGGAATGCGCTACATGAAGGAGCTTCCAAGCAAAGAGGGCGGCTACACCAGAACCGGCTCCAGAACACCCATGCAGTGGGACGATTCGGAGACTGCAGGTTTTTCAACCGCGGATAAGGCTGACTTCTACCTGCCCATAGACTCTGATTTAAGGGGCAAAAACGCCAGGGAACAGATGGCAAAGGAAGGAAGCTTATACAACACCGTCAAGGAAGTTATTGCCCTTAGAAAGGCAAATGAGGACCTTCTTGACAACGGCAATCTGGACTTCGTTTTAAGAGAGCAGGGAAGGAGAGAATTCGGTTTTAAAAGAGGTAATCTTTTAATTGTTGTAAATCCTTCAGAAAAGGCTTGCACAGTGGATTATTCCGATGTTAAGATAAAACAGCTGTCAGAGAAAAAGTACTCCATCGGGGATGTGAAAGCAGACAAGGGCGCCATTGAAATGGGTCCTGTAAGCTTTGGAGTATTTGCTATTTCGTAAACGTTGGCAGTATAGGGGTTATAACGGGAATGAAAGAGAAAAAGCAAACTATTGACGATATTGCCGAAGAGCTGAAGATATCGAAAACCACGGTTTCAAGAGCAATTTCGGGAAAAGGAAGAATCAGCGAAGGCACCAGAGCCAAGGTTATGGCCTACATTGAAAAGGCCGGATATAAGCCAAATGCCATAGCTCGTGGCCTTGCAAAGAACAGGACTTACAACATTGGCTTCGCTGTCCCCGGGGATTACGGCCTTGTGGATCTTCCGTTTTTTCAGAATTGTTTGTGGGGAATATGTACCTACGCGGCTGAGCGTGATTACGACGTGGTAATCACCATGGTGAGAGAGAACGATATTTCGCAGCTTGAGAGGCTTATTACCAACAATAAGGTCGACGGTGTTATTATCGGCCGTACCTATGAGAACGATCTGGCTGAGAAGTTTCTCACCGAAAAGAAGATTCCTTTCGTAACAATCGGTTCCTCAAGGAATGATGAAGTTGTGCAGGTTGATAACGATCATGTAAATGCCTGCAAGGAGCTTACGGGAGTTCTTCTGGGTAAGGGCTACAGGAGACTTGCGCTTATCGGAAGTTCCCTTGGCTATATCGTAAACAGCAACAGACTTAAAGGCTTCGTGGATGCTCATAAGGAAGCGGGAGTGGAGCCCATTAAGGAGCTGGTTTATACAGATGTGGAATACGGTGCCAATATCGATGCCGTGGTTGAGAAACTGGTGAAAAATAAAGCAGACTGCATTATCTGCATGGACGACGCAATCTGCGCGTATGTTCTTAACCGTCTTAAGGTTATGAAGATTTCGGTGCCGAATGAAATCAAGGTGGCATCCTTCTATAACAGTTCCACCCTGGAATACAATGAACCTGCCATTACTTCCTTAAACTTTGATGTGAGGGAACTTGGCATGGAAAGCTGCAAGACACTTCTTCAGTGCATCAAGCATGAACCGGAGACAAGAAAGAAGCTTCTGGGATTTGAAGTGGTTTTGAAAGAATCAACAAAATAGAAAAGACAGGGCAAAATGCCCTGTCTTTATTTTTATTTTTTGCAAGCCATTCCGGCTTTGGCCTTGGCACAATCGCCGGCCATGGGACATCCTATACAGGGACGTCCTTTTTTCTTTTCTTTATGGATATAGTAGCTTGCGCCACCTACCGCCAAAACAACTATGGTTATAATGATAATGTTTGCAAGGATACTTTCCATAATAATTCCTTTTCTAAACTAGTCGAGCTTGTACTCGGCTGCAACAGCTGCACGATTCTTTCTTGCAATTAATATGATTATAGCAGCAAATACCAGGATTGCAACAAGCCCACCGATAAAGCCTGCTCCAAGGGAGCCTGTGGTGAAGAGGGTGCCGAACTGATATACAAGGTAACCAACTGTGAAACCTGTAGCAAGCTGGAGACCGATTGCACCCCATAACCACTTCTGGGACTTCATCTCTGAGTTCATAGCACCCAAAGCTGCGAAGCAGGGAGGTGTGTAAAGGTTGAACATCAAATATGCCAAAGCAGCAACCTTTGTGATACCCATAACGGCAGCAACTGCGTTGCCTTCGCCGATTAATTCAAGCTCTTCTGTATCGATGAAGTTTGTGATTGCGAAACATGTTGCAATGGTACCTACAACGTTCTCTTTTGCAATGAAGCCTGTAACAGCTGCTGCTGCAAGCTGCCATGATGCAATACCGATGATGGGGATAAGGATGTAGGAGAAGGGACCTGCAACGCCTGCAAGGATTGAGGTTGACTCCATACCTTCCTCAACGGGATTGAATGAGAAGTCGAAGGACTGCATAATCTGTACAACTGTGTTACATACGAGAATGATTGTACCTGCTTTGATGATGTATGCTTTACCACGCTCTAACATGGATTTAACTGCAAACATAAGGCTGGGTACTTTGTACTCGGGAAGCTCAATAATGAAGAAGGACTTACGGAACTTAGCGCCTGTAACGTACTTAATCAACAAAGCACCGAGAAGTACAAGAACAATACCAAGCATATAGCAAACGAAGCTTACCCAGGTTGATTCAGGGAAGAATGCGCCTGCGAAAAGTGCGATAACAGGGAGCTTTGCGCCGCAGGGCATGAATGTTGCAAGCATTGCAGTGGAACGACGCTCTCTTTCGTTACGGATGGTACGACATGCCATGATAGCGGGGATACCGCAACCGGTACCGATAATCATGGGGATAACTGACTTACCTGAGAGACCTACACGTTTGAAGATGGGGTCAAGAACTACAGTGGCACGAGCCATGTAACCGCAATCCTCTAAAAGGGCAATCAGGAAGTACATTACCATTACCAGGGGAAGGAAACCAACAACGGCACCAACACCGCCGATGATACCATCAACAAGAAGTGCGTAGAGAAGGGGATTGGCATCAGCCATCATCTCGCCTACCCATTCCTGGAAGGTTTCAATCCAGCCTACAATAATATCTGCAATCCATGTACCTACAGTTGTCTGTGATACATAGAAAACAACGAACATGATGGCAGCAAAGATAATAAGACCGAGAACAGGATGTGTAACAATCTTATCAATCTTGTCGCCGATGGTTACGTCTTTTGTAAATGTTTTTCTTTCTTCAACTTCTTTAACAATCTTGTTTACGAAGTCGAAACGCTTTCTGTCGGCAGCTTCAACTGCATCCTTGTTGGTGAGATCGATATCACCCTGAACATAGGGAGCCTTCTGGCCTTTGCCTTCCAAAGCGGCAGCGGCAGCAACAGCTTCCTTAATTCCTGATTCGGATGTTGAAACCGTATCAATAACAGGACAGCCAAGTTTTTCGGATAATGCCTTGGCGTCAACCTTATTTCCTTTCTTCTCTGTGATATCGTGCTTGTTTAAAGCAACGACTACAGGAATACCAAGCTCAAGGAGCTGTGTGGTGAAGAATAAGCTTCTGCTTAAGTTTGTTTCGTCAACAATGTTAATGATTGCATCGGGATGCTCATTCTTAACATAGCTGCTTGTGATACTTTCCTCAGAAGTAAAAGGGGACATGGAATATGCACCGGGTAAATCCACCGCGATGATTTCCTTGCCTGTTTCATTATAGGCTTTCTTGACGGCGAACTCTTTCTTATCTACGGTAACGCCAGCCCAGTTACCTATTTTTTCGCTTCTTCCGGTAAGCGCATTGTACATAGTGGTTTTACCACTGTTCGGGTTACCCGTTAAAGCAATTCTCATTTTCTTTCCTCCTAAAATGTGCTCTATATGCAGAAGGCAGGGACAAAAAACAATCCCTGCTCCTTACATACTAAATTGATATTGCCCCGGCCAATTCGGGGTCGATGTTGTATCTTGCATCCTTGATGGAAACCACAAGATTCTTCTTCTTGTCAACTACGGTAATTTTCTCACCGCTATAGCATCCGAGAGAGAAGAGAAAGCTCTCGATTTCGTCATCACCCATGGTATCGACATCAGTGATGGTGTATTCCTTGCCTAATTCGGCTTCATTTAATGTCATCATATAGTCACCTTTCCTTATGTTAGATTTGCTTGTTTGTTTGCTTTGGGGGTTAGCTGAAACTAAAAATGGTTAGCATAACACAAAATTAGTTAGCATCCACTAACTAATAATATATATTTTTCTTGAAATGTCAAGGGCAAATTGCACAAAAAGGTGCAGAATGGGGACAGGCCCCGATTGCACATCCCTTTTCGGACGTGCAATCGGGGCCTGTCCCCATTCTGCACCTTTATCTGATTTTATGCTCTGAGTGCTGTTTCGAGAGCTACCTTTATCATGTCATTGAAGTGCTTCTCGCGCTCTTCGGGAGTTGTGTCCTCGTGGGTTCCCAATGTATCGGAAATAGTGAGAAGACAGGCTGCGTTCTTGTCAGCCATTCTTGCGTTGTGGAAGAGAGCGAAGCTTTCCATCTCTACGGCGATGCAGTTGCAGTCATCCCTGAAATGGGTGTAATCCGGCTGATCGGGCTCATAATAGAATACGTCAGCTGAGTGAATTCTTCCTGTTGTAAGCTTTATTCCCAGATCCTTTGCAGATTCTTTGATAATCTCGTTCAACTTCTCACTGGGATACTGAACATCCGAAGCGTCTCCGCCCTGAATTAAAGCGTAGGATGAGTTGGAAAAAGCAGAATCCGCTAAAACCGTGTCATAAACGTGAAGTGAATTGTCGTATCCACCTGCGGAACCGATTCTTATGATGTTCTCCACATCATAGAAATGGTAAAGCTCGTATGAGTAGATGCCAATGGAGGGCATTCCCATACCGCTGGCCATTACAGATACTTCCTTTCCTTTGTATGTGCCTGTGTAAGCATAAGCGTTTCTTACCTTGTTGACAAGCTTTGGATTCTCCAAAAAGTTCTCTGCAACATATTTTGCTCTTAAGGGGTCACCCGGCATGAGAACAGTTTTGGCAATTTGACCTTTTTCGGCCTCGTTGTGTGGTGTTGACATGGATATATTCCTCCTGAATTATGCCTGATTAATGATTTGTCTTGCTACGTAGATTCCACTGGCTGAAGCGTGGGACAGGGAGTGGGTTACGCCGCTGCCGTCGCCGATAACATAAAGACCTTTGTAGTTGGTCTCCAGATTGTTATCAAGTTTAACTTCCATATTATAGAACTTGACCTCCACACCATAAAGGAGAGTATCCTCATTGGCGGTACCGGGTGCAATCTTATCCAGCGCGTGAATCATCTCAATGATGCCGTCAAGTATTCTCTTGGGAAGAACAAGGCTTAAATCACCGGGTGTGGCGTTAAGCGTAGGTCTTATTGTACCTTCCTCAATTCTCTTGGCATTACTTCTTCTTCCTCTTTCAAGGTCACCGAATCTCTGAACGATTACGCCGCCTCCCAGCATGTTGGAAAGTCTTGCGATGCTTTCGCCGTATCCGTTACTGTCTTTAAAGGGCTCTGAGAAATGCTTGGCCACAAGAAGAGCAAAGTTGGTGTTTTCCGTCTTCTTGTCGGGATCCTCAAAACTGTGTCCGTTAACGGTAACGATGCCGTTGGTGTTCTCGTTAACAACTATACCGTTGGGGTTCATACAGAAGGTCCTTACTCTGTCCTCGAACTTCTCGGTACGGTATACAATCTTGGACTCGTAGAGCTTGTCTGTAAGGTGAGAGAAGATAACTGCGGGAATCTCGACTCTGACACCGATATCCACTCTGTTGGAGCTGGTTTCGATATTGAGCTCTTTACAAAGATTCTCCATCCATTTACTTCCGCTACGACCTACGGAAATAATACATTTGTCGCAGTCTGCCTCGCCGCCCTTGTAGACAACTCTGTATCCGGGATCCAGAACCTTAACGGTCTCAACGGGAGTGTGGAAGTAGAAATCCACGTGATCTTTCATTTCATTATATATATTCTCAAGAACGATATAGTTAATATCTGTTCCGAGATGTCTTACGCTGGCATCGAGAAGGGTAAGCTTATTCTGCATGCAGATCTTCTTGAATTCGCTTCCTGCTGTTGAGAAAAGCTTGGTACCCTCACCACCGTGGCTCATGTTGATGTCGTCAACATATCTCATGAGTTCCAGAGCTTTGTTCTTGCCGATATACTCGAACAAGGTTCCGCCAAAGTCGTTGGTGATATTGTATTTACCATCGGAAAAAGCACCTGCACCTCCAAAGCCATTCATAATTGCGCAGGTTTCGCACTTGATACAGGATTTTACCTTGTCTCCGTCAATGGGACATTTCCTTTTCTCCAATGTATAACCGGCTTCAAAAACGGCAATTTTGAGTTCCGGTTTCTTCTTCATAAGTTCGTATGCGGAGAAGATACCGCCGGGGCCCGCCCCGATAATAATAACATCATATTTCATAGTCTTTGTCCTCCTCCATTATTATACCAAAAATCTTGAAAATTACGACTGTTTTTGTTATGTTAATTATTGGAAGGTAAAGTTTAGGGCAGGCGCCATAAAGTGGGCCTGCAGAATGGAGAATCGACATGAGCGATATGGACAACTTAATGGCGTTAAAAGCTTTATTGGAGGGCAGTTCAGCAACACACGCCGAGACCCAGGAGGAGAAAGAAAAGAGATTTCTCAAGGATGCTGTAAAGATTCACCTTGGAAAGGATGAGGACTCTGCAGGATTGTGGACATACCATCCGGAGGAGATGATTTCGTTTTTGGAGCAGCCCACAAGAATCCTTAAGAATGCCATGGGCGGCGAATGGGCCAAGATGGACGACATGGCCTTTGACAACATTGTTTATACAGTAAATAAGAAGTTAAAGAAATCAGTTTCTATTCTTGACTGGAAGAACTAAGGACGGCTCATTTTGAAGAGGAAGAAAAGAGCAAGAATCATAGCGGCTGTATGTACAACACTGTTTCTTTTGACTGTTACAGCAGTTTTCTTGTTGTGCTTCAGAGTAGAACAAAAGATTAATAACGTAACTTATGAGTTGGGGGATACGGTAAGCGTAGCCCCCTCCAGTTATATTACGGGGCAGAAATGGTCCGTAGATCTTGCAAAGGTGGATGCCTCCGAACTTGATGAAAGCAGGGTTGGAGAGTATACGATTTTTATAAAACATGCATGGCAGGAGTTTGAGTGCCGTGTAACGATTGAGGATACGACCCCTCCCGAACTTGAGGTGACAAAGGATACTTTGTACCTTGCAACGGGAGAGGTTTACAAAGCTGAGAAATTTGTTGAATCCGTAAGCGATAAGGGACAGATTTCAAGGCTTACAGTGGATGATAAAGCGGATATCAGTTTTTCCTCCATTGGCGATTACGAAATCATTGTAGGGGCGGAAGATAACAGCGGAAACACCTCAATTAAAAGAGTGTGGGTGACTGTTGATACGCCTCCTTCTATAACGGGAATCAAACCCATCTATATTTCTTTAAACGAGCCATTTGACCCGGCTGTCGGAGTCAGTGCCCTTGATGAGGTGGACGGTGATGTGACAGAGGATTTGCTCGTTGACATGTCGAAGGCAAACCTTTCGGAGCCGGGGGAGTACGAGGTAATCTATGAAGCCACGGATTCCTACGGACTTGAGGGCAGGGCTTCCGGTAAAATCACAGTTTGCTCCCCTTTAGAACTTCAGGAGAAAATAAATCAGCATTTAATTAATGAAGATAATGACCATATCTATGGCGCCATAAATATTCATGATGCGGGTTACTATGATGAGGATAACATCAATTTTGTTTTATCAGTCATGGAGCCCTGTGTAGTTTATCTCAGATTCCCCTTTCCAGGCGGTTATTCGGAGGGCAGTGGCTTTGTTATGGATATGGATGATGAATCTGTGACAATCTGTACCAATGCTCATGTGGCAAAGGGCGCCTCGGGACCTGAGGATACGTGCACCTTCTATGACGGAACAAGAGCGCATGTTTACAGGTTCGGGGATATGAACGAGGAAAGCGATGTGGCTTTTATGAAAGTTAACAGAAGCGACATTGATGATTATCTTTGGAAAGAACTGAAAACTGTTCATATTAATAATGGATATTGGACGAATCTTTCCCAGAATCCGGATATATCCATAGGCTTCAGAACCATCAGGATGGATGGAAGCGTAAAGGCGGACAAGACCGGAGTTATGCTGCAGAAAGAGGGATATTGCGATATAGAGAAAGCAAGAAACTGGGTGATGAGTGAAGTTACATGCGAGAATTTCCCGGGAAGTTCAGGCTCTGCAGTGTTTGACAGCCATGGGAACCTTGTAGCCATGGTCAGAGCTCAGTCAATAATCGGAGGTAAGACACAGTATTGGTGTGTAACTTTCAGACAAATTACAGAATGGTATCAAAATGTAATGGGAAAGAGCGCGTATTACTATTAAAAGTATATTTTTTTTAGCTTGGTATCAAAGTTTGATGAAAAAAGCGAAAAATTAAGGGGAAAATCCAAAAAAATAATGCAAATTTAACGAAACAGTGCTATAATTCTCATAAGAGTTCCCCGAAACTCGAACACTAAGAGTAACAATGAAAGGATGACACTTTTATGGGAGAAAAAAAGAAGGTTAGCGGGCTTAACAGCGTTAAGACCAAGCTGATTGCCATAATGCTTGGCGTAGCAATTATTCCTTTGGCAATTGCACTTATTGTCAGCTATAACATGTCTACCAACAAGGCTATGGAAGATGCTGAGAATACACTGATGGCTCAGGCGTCCTATATTCAGTCTGAATTCAACAACGTGATTCAGCAGAATATCAAGGCTCTTCAGACATGCGCAACAAACGCAAATGTTGTTTACTACCTTGAGGGTAACCCTTACGGAGTTCCCGATGACGAGATGACTGCAGCGGTTGCGGCTGTGGATGCAATCTTTAATGACGGAAACGTTACTGCACTTTCAGGTCCCGATGGAATGCAGTTGTTCAAAACATCAGGCAAGCTTGTAGACGTATCTGAGAGAGAATATTTCCAGAAGGCTATCCTGGGTGTTACATATGTTTCCAATATGAACGTTAGTAAGTCTAACGGCTCACGTATTTGTACAATCGCCGTTCCTATTATCGGACACGACGGAAAACCTGTAGGTATCTTACAGAGAAACTATGATCTCAATGTTTGGCATGAGTTCCTTAAGGGAATGGCTGATGACTGTTTCCTTGTAGACAGCCAGGGCATGATGGTTGCAAATTCTCAGTATGAGATTACCGTGGATGATGAGCAGGATATGAGCCAGGTTGAATTCTTCACCTCAGGTAAGGACAAAGGATTCTTCATTGCTGATACGGGTAAAGGATATGAAGGCATCACCGCCTATGCAAAAGACCCCACAACGGGATGGATTGTAGGCGACTGTGTAGCCCTCAAGGAGGTTAAATCAGCAGCGACTAAATCTGCCACAATCGTAGTTATCATCGGACTTATAATGATTGCTGCAGCAGCATTCATTTCCTTCATAATGGCCAAGAACTTTACAGAGCCCATTAAGGATGTAAACACCGCCCTTGCTGCTTTGGCAGACGGACGATTTGAAAGAATTGAGAAGCATACTAATCGTAAGGACGAGTTCGGAGAAATTGTTAACGACTCCAACGGGGTTATTGATACCCTTAAAGATATCGTTACAAGTATTAAAGAATCTGCATCGGCTGTAAACAATTCCTCAGTCGATCTGGCCGATACCTCAGAACAGATTTCCAAGACTGCCGACGACGTATCACGTGCGGTAGAAGAAATTGCCAGTGGTGCAACTCAGCAGGCTGATGAGATTCAGAATGCTACAAAGAGCACCGAGACTATTTCAGATAACATCCAGACTGTTACCGATAATGCAGCAAACGTAGCTGTAACAGCTCAGGAGATGAGCTCAGATTCAAGAGAATCAGCAAAGCAGCTTGACAAACTTAAGATTTCATCTGATGAGATGAGCCGTGCCGTTGAAGAAATCACCGAGAAGATCGGTTCTACCGGTGCCGCAGTTGAGAGAATCAGCTCCAAGGTTGAGGCTATCAACTCCATCGCTTCACAGACCAACCTTCTTGCACTTAACGCTTCAATCGAGGCAGCGAGAGCAGGTGAAGCAGGAAGAGGCTTCGCGGTTGTTGCTGAGGAAATCGGAAAACTTGCGGATGAGTCAGCTAACTCAGCAAATGAGATTCGAGCAGAGATGGACAACCTTCTTTCCGAGTCCCAGAGTGCAGTTGCCGTTGCCAAGGAAGTTGAATCAACAACCGATGAGCAGAAGAGCATTATCGAAGAGACTGTTGCAAGCATCAACAAACTGATCGAGGGAATCGAGTCCTCGGTTGCGGGAGTTGAATCCATTAAGAACAGCGCAGATGCCTGCGAGGAGTCAAAGGCAGAAATCGTTGATGCCATGAGCGGACTTTCAGCCATATCTGAAGAGAACGCAGCATCGGCACAGGAAACTTCCGCTTCAATGGAAGAACTCAACGCTACCGTTAATACTCTTTCAAGTGCAGCTCAGTCATTGAGAGATATTTCTGATAACCTTATTGAGGAGATGAAATTCTTTAAAGATTAAGTGGGCATTATTGCAGTCGCATAAAAGTTATAATATAATATCACTTAGGTCGGGAGCACCGCTCCCGACCTTTTTTTGAAAAAGAATTTGAAAGGGGCAAGAAATGAGCGAGGCATTAAAACCCATCAAAGAGGGTAAAGTAAGAGAAATTTATGACAACGGAGACACACTTATCCTTGTGGCTACCGACAGAATCAGCTGTTTTGACGTGATTCTTAACAATACGGTTACTAAGAAGGGACAGGTTCTTACACAGATGTCCAAGTTCTGGTTTGATATGACCAAGGACATTATTCCCAACCACATGATCAGCACAGACACAAAGGATATGCCTGAATTCTTCAGGACTCCTGAATTTGAAGGAAGAAGCATGATGGTCAAGAAGCTTGAGATGCTTCCCGTTGAGTGCATAGTCAGAGGATATATTACAGGAAGCGGCTGGGCTTCATACAAGGAGAACGGAACCGTGTGCGGAATCAAGCTTCCTGAAGGACTTAGAGAATCCGAGAAACTTGCCGAGCCCATTTACACACCTTCCACAAAGGCTGAAATCGGTGATCACGACGAGAATATTTCCTTTGAACAGAGTGTGGATTACCTTGAGAAGCGTTTTCCCGGAAAGGGTCTCGAGTACGCAACAGCCTTAAGAGACAACACAATTGCCCTTTATAAGAGATGTGCCGACTACGCAGCAAAGAAAGGCATAATAATAGCAGATACCAAGTTTGAGTTCGGACTTGATGAGAACGGAAATATTGTTATCGGAGATGAGATGCTCACTCCCGACAGCTCCAGATTCTGGCCTGCTGACGAGTATGAGGTGGGACGTGGCCAGGCTTCATTTGACAAGCAGTTTGCAAGAGACTGGCTCAAGGCAAATGAGGGTCATAACTGGACACTTCCTCAGGATATTGTTGACAAGACAATCAATAAATACTTACAGGGATATGAGCTTCTTACAGGCTCCAAATTGTAGGTTTTATTTACACTTTTTTCCTTTTCTATACAAAACATGTGTGATACAATGGTTTTGGATGGTTTAAGAGATGGAAGTTAATGAACAATCGAGACGCAAGCGAGTTGCAAGACTCAAGAAAATAATCATTTTTCTTGTCGTTTTCTTCCTCCTGCTTCCCTTGGTTATATGCTTTATTCTCGGAATCAAAATCAGAGAATTGAGCACTCGGATAGATGAGTTGACCGCATTGCTTAACGCCAGAATGGAGAGCAGCCCCGGTATCACCAGAACGCTTCCCGAAGAAGATACGGAGATTCCTCTTAATGAGGAGACTTCTGAGAACGAGGAGGAAGCGGAGGAACTGCCACAGACGGCGCAGCATAAGGTGTATCTTACATTTGATGACGGGCCAAGCGTATATACCGACGAAATCCTCGACATATTGAGGGAGTATGACGTGAAGGCCACGTTTTTTGTAGTAGGGAAGGAAGACGACGTTTCCAAAGCCGCATATAAGAGGATTGTTGATGAGGGACATACCTTGGCGATTCACTCATACAGTCATAAGTATGGTGAGATATACAATTCTTTGGATGATTACGCGTATGATCTTGAGAGACTTGAAAGCTTGCTTTATGAAGTTACAGGAACTCAATGCAAATACGTTCGATTCCCCGGCGGAAGTTCCAATAAAGTCAGCAAAGTTCCCATGTCTGACATAATCAAATACATACATGCTCAGGACATGGAGTATTTCGACTGGAACATATCCGCATCGGATGCTGTGAATACGGCCCTGGCTCCGGAAGCCATACTTGCCAATGTCACAAATGGAATTGACAAATACGAAACGGACGTTATTTTATTGCATGACACCGGAAACCGAAAGAGTACGGTGGATGCGTTGCCTATGATAATAGAAAACATCAAGGCGCGAGAGGGATATGAGCTTTTGCCCATAGACGAGAATACGGAATTAGTACAACATTTGAAGATAGAAGAATAAGAATGGAGGAAGCAAAATGGGTTTTTTCTCAGATTTAAAGGATGACTTGGCTACAGCTGTTAACGAGCTGATGCCCGAAGAAGAAGCTATCCGCACAGGGGAGGAGGAAGCGGTAGTTACTCCCGAAGAGAAAATTGAGGATGAAGCAGTAGTAATACCGGAGGAGAAGAGAGACTTGGAGCCCGAACCTGTTGTTCCCGAAGAGGAAGGCTTTTCCCTGGACAAAATGTTAGAGAATATCGATTCCATCATACCGGAGGCACAGCCGGAGGAAGAGAATAAAGAAGTTATCGAAGAAGTGGCAGAAGAGAAGGAAGAGGAGATTGTTATTCCCGAACCCGTTGTGGAAGAGCAGCCGATACCCGAACCCGAACCTGAACCTGTGGCTTCACCTATCGAAAAAAATGACACTAAAGGGGCAAAGAGAACTATGGAAAGTACTGCTAACAGAATGATTTCAGATGAGACATCAGTTATTACACAGGGAATGACCATCACCGGTGATATTACATCAGATGGTTCCATCGATGTTGTAGGAAGCATTACAGGCAATATTGATGTCCTTGGTAAATTAAACGTAACAGGAAGCATTTTTGGTAATTCCAAGGCTTCAGAGGTATTTGCTGACGGAGCGAAGGTTACAGGCGAGATCGTCAGTGAAGGAAGCGTTAAGATCGGACAGAGCTCAGTTATCATCGGTAATATTTCCGCAACAAGCGCCGTTATTGCAGGTGCTGTTAAGGGCGACATCGATGTTAAGGGTCCCGTTATCCTTGATACATCAGCTATCGTAATGGGTGACATTAAGTCCAAATCCGTACAGATTAACAACGGTGCCGTTATCGAAGGTAAGTGCTCACAGTGCTACGCCGAAGTTAATCCTACATCCTTCTTTGAAGAGTTTAAGAAATCAACCAAATAGTTTGAACCGGAGGGAACGCAGATGCAGAGAATCTTATTGAAGTTAAGCGGCGAAGCATTAGCCGGAGAGAAGAAGACGGGGTTTGATGAACCGACTGTCAGAGGCGTAGCCCTACAGGTCAAGGAATTGACCGATTCCGGAATCCAGGTAGGCATCGTCATCGGAGGCGGCAATTTCTGGAGAGGCCGTTCCAGTGAGAACATCGACAGAACCAAGGCCGACCAGATAGGTATGCTTGCCACGGTAATGAACTGTATATATGTTTCTGAGATTTTCAGAAGCACAGGCATGAAGACGGATATTCTTACACCTTTCCAATGCGGATCATTCACAGAACTGTTCTCAAAGGATAAGGCAAATGCCTGCTTTGCAGAGGGACACGTGGTATTCTTCGCAGGAGGAACAGGACATCCTTACTTCTCGACAGATACCGGAGTGGTGCTCAGAGCCATAGAGGTTGAAGCTGACAGCATTCTTCTTGCAAAGTCAATCGACGGCGTATATGACGATGACCCCGGCAAGAATCCGAATGCCCACAAGTACACGGAGGTTTCAATCCAGGAGGTTATTGATAAGAACCTTCAGGTAGTTGATATGACTGCCTCCATACTCGCAAGAGATAACAAGATGCCCATGATGGTGTTTGGGCTTAATGAAGACAAGAGTATTGTCAATACCGTGAAAGGTAATTTTAGCGGTACAAGAGTAACCGTATAAACTATGGGAGGAATTAATAATGGATGACAGAGTAAAAGTTTACGAAGAGAAGATGCAGAAGGCATATGACTTCCTTGCCACCGATTATCAGTCTATCAGAGCAGGACGTGCCAATCCTCATGTATTGGACAAAATAAGGGTTGATTACTACGGAACACCTACACCTTTACAGCAGGTAGGTAATATTTCAGTTCCCGAGCCCAGAATCATCCAGATTGCTCCCTGGGAGAAGAGCCTTATTAAGGAAATCGAGAAAGCTATTATGGCATCAGATGTGGGAATCACTCCTTCAAACGATGGCGCTGTAATCAGACTTGTATTCCCTGAACTTACAGAGGAGAGACGTAAAGAACTGGTTAAAGAGGTTAAGAAGAAAGGTGAGGACGGCAAGGTTGCTATCCGTAACGTCAGAAGAGACGGAAACGATGCCTTTAAGAAACTCTCTAAAGCTGAAGATATTTCAGAAGACCAGATTAAACAGCTTGAGGATCAGCTTCAGAAGATTACAGATAAGTTCATCAAAGATGTAGATGCTTTGATTGAATCCAAATCAAAAGAGATCCTTACTGTATAGTACAGAATTAAGAGGGACTTAGAAATCGGTTTCGGTTTCTATGTCCCTTAAGTGTTATAAGCCTATGAATTTTGGGAGGTAAATAATGGAGGAACGTAATGTCCCCTACCATCTTGCCATAATCCTTGACGGAAACGGAAGATGGGCAAAGGCCAAGGGCATGCCCAGAAACTATGGACATGTTCAGGGCGCAAAGGTTGTGGAAGATATGTGTGAAATTGTCTGGAATAAGGGCATTCATTATTTCACCGTATACGCTTTTTCAACCGAAAACTGGAACAGACCAAACGACGAAGTGGACGCTCTCATGGGTCTTCTTCGAAACTATATGAAGAACTGTATTAAGCGCGCATCAAAGAACAATATGTGCGTAAGAGTTCTGGGTGACAAGACAAGACTTGCTCCCGATATCAGAAAGAGCATCGATGATCTGGAGGAGGCTACAAAGAATAATACAGGCCTTCACTTTCAGATTGCCATTAATTATGGCGGAAGAGATGAAATAAGAAGGGCAGTCAAGGATATTGCAGGCAAAGTGAAAGAGGGATTATTAAATCCCGAGGACATCACAGAAGATACAATTTCAGGCAGCCTTGACACATATAATATGCCGGATCCCGATTTACTTATCAGGACATGCGGTGAGGAAAGAATATCCAATTTCCTTTTGTGGCAGTTAGCGTACAGTGAGTTTTATTTCACGCCTGTGGCCTGGCCGGACTTTAGTGAAGCAGAGCTTGATAAGGCCATAGAAGCTTACGGAAAGAGAAACCGCAAGTTTGGCGGAATTAAGGAGGAAGGCCGATAATGAAAACCAGAATTATCAGCGGAACAATACTCATACTGATTGCCGGAACATGTATGGTTTTGGGAGGCCTTTGGCTTATCGGGCTTATGACGGCAATGGCTCTTATTGCCTTCTTTGAACTTTCGAGAGCCACGGGGCTTCATGTAAAGGGTACCCCCACCAACGCTTTTGAAAGTGCCGCATATGTTTCGATTGTTGTAATGTATGCGTTTATTTATTTAGACTATGTTGGAATCGGCCTCGGCCTTTGGTCCACCATATTCTTAATGTTTCTGCTTATCATATATGTGGTCAAATTCCCCACATACGACGCTTCTCAGATGATGAGAGCATTCTTCTGTGTTATGTATGGGCCCTTCCTTTTCTCGTATGTATACAGAATTAGAGCCCTGGAGAATGGACAGTATCTTATCTGGCTCGTACTTATTTGTTCTGCTTTAAACGATACGTTTGCATATTTCATTGGGTCTGCCATCGGAAAGCATAAACTTGCTCCGAAGTTAAGCCCCAAGAAGTCAATTGAAGGAAGTATCGGCGGTATAGTCGGTGGAACCCTGGGTGGTGGTATCTACGGGTGGTTTTTGGGCGCAAATGTTTATCACAGTGCCAACATGTGGTGGATAATAGCTATTATATGCGGCCTTTCCAGCATCATTGGTCAGATTGGAGACCTGGCTGCATCGGGAATAAAGCGTAACTACAACATAAAGGATTATGGAACACTGATTCCCGGTCATGGCGGAGTAATGGATCGAGTGGACAGCATAATTGTCACAGCACCCATTATTTATTATCTTTCCATTCTTTTCATGGATTTGGATTTTACAGCTATAAGCTGGTAGAACAGAGGCGATTTTAAATGAAGAAAATCGGTATTTTGGGTTCCACCGGATCAATCGGGACTCAGACACTTGATATAGTTAAAGCATTTCCGGAAGAGTTGAAGGTTGTTGCCCTTTCAGCAGGCACCAATGTTGAACTTATGGAGAAGCAGATAAGACAGTTTAAGCCTGAACTTGCCGTAATGGGAAGCCTTGAGGCTGCAAGAGATTTACGAGGCAGAGTGGCAGATTTGGACGTGAGAGTTCTTGGGGGCATGGAAGGCATGCTTGAAATGGCAGTGCTTCCCTCAATGGATATCTTCGTAACTGCCATAGTGGGAATGATTGGAATCAGACCTACTATCGCTGCAATTAAAGCAGGGAAAACAATAGCCCTTGCAAACAAGGAAACCCTGGTTTGTGCAGGTCATATCATTATGCCCCTGGCCAAGGAGATGGGTGTTTCCATCCTTCCTGTGGACAGTGAGCACAGTGCGATTTTTCAGTCTTTAAAGAATGAACCGAAGGATAAGATAGATAAGATTCTTCTTACAGCATCGGGTGGACCTTTCAGAGGCATGACCACAGACCAGCTTCGTGACAAAACAGTTGAAGATGCCCTTAAGCATCCCAACTGGTCCATGGGGCAGAAGATTACCGTGGATTCAGCTTCCCTGGTTAATAAGGCCCTGGAGGTTATGGAGGCCAGATGGCTGTTTGATGTATCCTTGGATCAGATTCAGGTTATAATTCATCCTCAGAGTATTATTCACTCGGCAGTTCAGTTTATAGATGGCGGGATCATTGCACAGATGGGAGTTCCGGACATGAAACTTCCAATCCAGTATGCGCTTTTCTACCCGGACAGAATGCCTATGGAAGGCAACAGAGTTGATTTCTTTAAACTGGCATCCATCACCTTTGAAAAGCCTGACCCGGATACATTTAAAGGGCTTGCTTTGGGACTTAAGGCAGCAAGAATTGGCGGAAGCATGCCTACGGTGTTTAATGCGGCTAATGAGCGTGCCAATGCCATGTTTATCAGAAAAGAAATCAAGTTTTTGCAAATCGGTGAAATCATCGAGAAATGCATGGATCACCACAAGGTTATTGCGAACCCTACGGTGGAGCAGATCCTTGAGGTTGAAAAGGATATCTATGATTATATAGATTCAGAGGTTTAATCAGTAAGTTATGGGCGTTACTATTTTATTTTTTGTTTTGATAATGGGATTGATTGTTATATCCCATGAATTCGGTCATTTCCTTATTGCCAAAGCTAACGGTATCCACGTAGTGGAATTCGCAGTGGGATTCGGCCCCAAGTTATGCGGTTTTACAAAGAATGGCACTGAATATACCTTACGCCTTCTTCCCCTGGGAGGTGCCTGCAGATTTGAAGGTACTGATTTGACTCCCGAGGAGATGAAGGAGTTAAGAGAAAAAGATCCCGAGGGCGGAGACGGTTTAAGTGAAGGAGCCTTCAACAAGGCAAGTGTATGGGCCAGAATCGGCACAGTGCTTGCGGGTCCCTTCTTCAACTTCCTTTTGGGACTTATTTTTGCCTTGGTCGTTGTAAGCAATACTTATACAGTTCTTCCTGTGGTTCAAAGCGTTTCTGAAGGCGGCGGATGTGAAGCCGCAGGCATTATGGCAGGAGACGTCATTAAGAAGGTAGACGGACACAGTATCTATCTCTACAATGATCTTCTGATTCGCTCGGTTATGAACCGTGGGGAAAGCGTAGAGTTTGTATATGAGAGAAACGGTGAAACCTTCAAAACCATGGTTACACCTGCTTACTCCGATGCCGACGGGAGATATCTGTTTGGACTTTCCGGCGGAGAGTATGTTAAGGCAGACGGAATAGTTGACAGTGTCAAATATGGCCTTTATGAGATGCATTACGCCATTTCTTCAACTTATTCGGCTCTTGGAGGCCTCTTTACAGGAAAGACAGGCAAGGATGATGTTGCCGGCCCTCTCGGAGTAGCGGAAGTTGTTGGGGATACCTACGAGAACACCAAGGAATATGGTGCTACCACAGTAGTGATGAACATGATGTATCTTGTTATGCTTCTGTCCGTAAACCTTGGAATCATAAATCTTCTTCCTTTGCCTGCTTTGGATGGAGGAAGACTTGTGTTCCTTTTGATAGAACTTGTTAGAGGCAAACCCGTTCCTCCTGAGAAAGAGGGAATGGTTCACGTTGCGGGAATGATTCTTCTTTTGATTCTTGCAGCATTTGTCTTTTTTAACGATATTACAAAGCTCTTTAGATAGAGACTTTTATCGCTTCAATGTACCAATGATTATTCTGTTACCGGCCTGGTCGGTGGCCTCAAGCTCATGAACTTTGACGCTTTTGGAGAGAGGCTCATTTGCCTTTGACATAAGGGCTTTGGCAGAAAACATAACACACGTGATTAAAACAATGGTCAGGAGAGCCAAGGCACCAACCCGCTTTCCGCTACTGACAAATATCATCTTTTCCTGCTTATATGGAGTAGATAAACCCGGGATAATAGGAATGTAATTCCTTCTCGGGTTTTTTAATTTCTCAATAAAGGATTCCACTGTGGGAAATCTTTTATTGTCATCCTTATCCAGACATTTTTCCACAGCCGAAACCAGGTAACCGGGCAGAGACCTGTTACATTCCTTGAGGTGTCTTCTTAAGTAAGGGGGCTTTGAGGGGTCCTCTCCTGAAAGCATGTAGTGAAGGAGAGCTCCCAAAGAATAGATATCACTTCTTGGACTCAATGCCTTTCCTTCCATTTGTTCAGGGGCTGCGAAGCCCGGGCTTGCCATGTTTCCTTCTGACGTCTTTCTTTCCCTAATCTCCTTAAGACTTATTATGCTTCCTGTATCAATAAGGCGAATGTTTTTTCCTGAATCTATTAATACATTGTCAGGTTTAAGGTCCGAGTAGATCATGCCGCTTTTTCTTGAATGGAGGTAAGACAGTACATCACCGACCTTTTCTGTGACTTTTATGGCATCAGCTACCGACAGAGGGCCGTTAAGTTCAACATATTCGGTTAGGGTCATGCCTTTAATAAACTCCATAATAAGGTATACTTCATTGCCCTCCGAGTAGATGTCCAAAATCATTGGAAGGGCAGGGTGGAAGCAGTTCTTTACCTCCCCAAGATTTGCCAGAATTCTCTCCTTGGGCATGGTTTCTGTTACTTCGAATTTCTTGATGGCCACAAACCTCCCCAGGCGCTTGTCCATTCCTTTGTAGACTATTCCCTGACCTCCCCTTGCGATTTCGTTGAGAATTACATAGTTTTTTGCTTTTTCTTCCATATTTTTCTCCTTTTAATTTGTATTTATTAAAACAGCGCTCATGTCATCGACCTCGTTCCTTGACAGATTTCTGCCGACGCATTCCTTTAGCTGCCTTGTTTTGAATTCGGTGGGATTTTTACTTGAATTGGAATTGAGAAGAGCTTTGATTAGATCAGGGTCAAGACGTCTGTAGAAACCGTCGGAACACAACAGGAACCCGGAGTGACGCTTTATCCTGCCTGTTTTGTGATGGGGTACGTGGCACCCAATGTTTGTAAAACAGGCATTTAAAACACCGGATTCCGAATCATCGTCAGTCAAAAGCTTTGTCCTTCCTGACTTAAGTGTGTAGACCCTGCAGTCTCCGCTCCAGAAGACGTAGAATCGCCTGTTTATTGTGATTAACATTGAAATTGTGGTTCCGTTTGATGTGGGAGTAATCTCGGAGAACTTCCGATGACATCTGAAGAATTCGCGTTTAACCGCCCGGACAAAGCCAATCTCTTTGTATTTTCTTATGGCTCTTAAACCGTCACGGTAAATCCAGTTGACCATCCACTCCGTTACAAAGCTGGATGCATCCTCTGAATTAGTGAAACTTCCGATTCCGTCGCATACCATGGCCATTGTGACCCTTTTGCGATGAGTAATAAACTGGGTAATACAAAGAGAGTCCTGATTAACCTTGGACCCTTTTCCCTTTTCGCTTACATAAGAACTAAAGATTTGCATAAATCACCTGCAAACCTCCTAATGTAAACCTCTCTGAAGTTGTCACCCTTGGAAAAACGCTTGAAATAAGCATTAATACTTGAACAGTCATCAAGTGGTTTCATTGTAGCGGGAAATTTCATGCGAGTCAACTTTTTTTTGTTTTTTTTTGTGAGGTTTTTCATAGTTATCTCGTGTAATATATAGAAAGAGGGTGGAAGGAGGAAACTACCAATGCCTATGGATAACGGTGCTTGTAGCTACCGCCGTTTCCGCGAAGATGGTGATGAAAGCGGACTCGTAGAAATAATCAGAGACTATAAAGATGGGCTGATTTATTTCCTGAACAGCTTTGTTGGAGATATTAATATAGCTGAGGAATTGGCAGAGGATACCTTTGTTTTGCTGGGGACTAAAAAACCAAGGGATAAGCAAAGAGGGTCTTTTAAAACTTGGCTATATACCATTGGTCGGAATGTAGCGATTGACTTTTTACGAAAAAGAACTCAAAAAAATAGAGAAATTAGCATTGATGACGGAATAGAAATTAGTGATGAACAAAACATAGAGGGAAATTATATTCGCAAGGAGCGGGATGTTATTATCCATCGTTCAATGAGAAAATTAAAGCCTGAATACCAGCAGATCCTTTGGCTTGTATATTTTGAAGAATTATCCAACAAAGAGTGTGCTTCTATTATGAAGAAAACTGTTCATGGAATTGAGACACTTGCTTATCGAGCAAGAAGAGCCCTCAAGTCGGAACTCGAACAGGAGGAGTTTTATTTTGAAGACATATGAAGAAATGGCGGAAAGCGTACTCAATAGAATAAGAATATATGAAGCCGAAAAGAAGGAAAGCAGGAGAGCGATTAGAATCGGAACGGCTATTACAGCGGCAGCAATTGTGGTTATTATGACGTTGTTCAATATTTCGCTTCCAGTGTATGCTCGAGGAATTCCTATCCTTGGGAGTGTTTTCGCATACATACAGGACAATCTTGATTTTATGGGCCTTTACTCCAGTTATGCCTATGAGGTTGGTGAGAAGACCAGAGACAGGGATGTAGAGATAACACTTTCTGAGGTTTACTGCGACGGATACAATCTTTTTATTTCATATATCGTGGAGAGCGACAAGTTTGCCGCAATGCTGAAGAAGGATGAAGGGTACTCAAGTTCGCAATTAAATTATTATGGTAAAAATAGCATAATCTACGATGGAAAAGAAAAAGAACTAGATGGGTTTGGCATAACCGGTATTGAGGGTAGATTTGTAGATGACAGAACCTTTGCCGGTGTGGAAACATTATCTTTAGGGGAAGAGCGATTTCCAGATGCTTTTACCCTCCGGATTTCTGTTTCATCGGTGGGCTTGATTGGAATAAAACAGGATATGATTTCCGGAAAATGGCAATTTAACATTCCAGTTGAGCGTAATGACGAGGATGTTATTACATATGATATTAATGTAACGGAGAATGGACATACTATAGATAAGGCTGTTGTGTCACCAATTATGATTACTATATATACTTCATATCCTGATTTATATTTTGGAACAGTAAATTATAGGGTTATGACTTATAGCGATATTTCACCCCTTAAGGATACATCCCAAATGGGGGAATTTGCAGCGACTTCTGGGTATATCAAGATTCCAAGGGATAGAGTTGGAAAAGGTATGGACATATATGTGATTGATGCATCCAAGCTTAAAGAGGGAGAAAGCACGGATGACCGAGATACGGTTGAAAAATATGCAATCGTATCGGCTCATATAAATCTACAATAAGCGATTCTTTTAGAAGGAGGGTTTTCATGAAAAAATCAGTTAGGGTCTTTAGCATGTTTATGGTGGCTATTATGACCTTAAGCATTGGATTCAATGTATTTGCAGCAGAACTCGATAAAGGGTCTGGAATGAAAATGGGTGTAGCGAAAGAGTGTAGTTATTATCTTCCCCAAAATAGTGAGTCTTCATCTGAGTATTTCAGATTCTCAAATCTGTTTACGAGGATGAACAGCAACGGTAGCTTTACATTTTCCTTTATGAGAGAGATGGACTCAGACAGTTTTAAGCCCAAGAATTCAACTATGAGGGTATATGCCACAGCCACATCATCTAACAGTAATCAGACCTATTATATTTCTCTTTTTAAAAGCAGTGATAATAGTCTTGTACAATCAGTTACCTATACGGCAAATGGAAATTCACAATACTATGATTTTACCGGCTTAAGCACAAGCACAAGATATTACTTGCATTTTTCTAAGCCTATTTCCAGCACTGCAACCATCACAGGCTCTGGACAGATTAATTCCATACAGTAGGAATTATTAAAATGGCATAACTGTTACGTAACAATAAAGTTTTTTCGCTTATTGTAGGGAACGGTCACGACGCGTTTGCGTCGTGACTGTTTCATTTTATGCATTTCTTCCCATTGAAAAACAAAATGAAAGACAATAAAATGAAATAGGAGGGTACATACGGAGGTAAGAAATGTACAGAGATAACACGAAAATCGTTAAAATAGGGGACCGAGTAATAGGTGGCGGGAACCCGATTCTTATACAGTCGATGACCAACACGAGGACCGAGGATGTTAAGGCCACGGTTGATCAGATTTTGAGGCTTGAAGCTGCAGGATGTGAGATTATAAGGTGCACAGTGCCCACTTTGGAGGCGGCTGAGGCCCTTAAAGAGATTAAGAAGCAGATACACATTCCATTGGTTGCGGATATTCATTTTGACTATAAAATGGCCATTGCTGCAATGGAAAACGGTGCTGACAAGATTCGTATCAATCCCGGCAATATCGGAAGCAGGGAAAAGGTTGAGGCTGTTGTGAAGGTAGCCAAAGAGAGAAACATCCCTATAAGAGTGGGTGTTAACAGCGGTTCTTTGGAGAAGGAGCTTGTGGAGAAATACCATGGAGTAACAGCTGAGGGAATCGTTGAGAGTGCTCTTGATAAGGTGGGTATTATAGAGGATTTGGGCTATGACAACCTTGTTATCAGCATCAAATCATCTGATGTAATGATGTGCGTTAAGGCCCATGAAATTCTGGCTGAGAAAACCAATCATCCTCTCCATGTGGGAATTACCGAGTCAGGTACCATCAACAGCGGAAACATTAAATCAGCCCTTGGACTTGGATTGATTCTTAATCAGGGAATAGGCGATACCATAAGAGTTTCACTGTCTGCAGATCCTGTGGAAGAGGTCAGAAGCGCTAAGCTTATACTTAGGACATTGGGACTTAGAAAGGGCGGAATAGAAGTGGTTTCATGCCCTACCTGCGGACGTACCAAGATAGATTTAATCGGACTTGCAACAAAGGTTGAGGACATGGTTAAGGACATGCCACTTGATATCAAGGTTGCGGTTATGGGATGTGCAGTTAACGGCCCCGGAGAGGCCAAGGAGGCTGACATTGGAATCGCCGGAGGAATCGGCGAGGGTCTCCTTATTAAAAAAGGAGAGATAATTAAGAAGGTTCCCGAGGAGGAGTTGCTTAACACGCTCCGCTTTGAACTTGAGAACTGGCAAGGATAGGTTTTAATGAGTAAGCTTTTTTTTGAGGCGTTCCCGACGCTTGAACTTAATGATGAATTAAGAAGCCTTTTTGAAGAGACGGTGGTTGACCGGGTTTCAACCACTGCATCAAGGGAATACTTACACGTATATGTGTCATCAAATCACCTGCTTCCCAAGCAGGCTGTTTTTGATGTCGAGAAAAAGATTAAGAGCCAGTTTTTCAGATATAACAAGATAGACATAAAGATATATGAGAAATTCAAGCTTTCCGCTCAGTACACACCTGAGAAGCTTTTTGATGTGTACAGGGAAAGCATTTTTCTTGAAATCAAGGAATACAGTCATGTTTTCTTCAACTGTATAAGGCATGCAAAGTTTGAGTTTCCAACTGAGAATCTCATGGAGATAACTGTTGAGGATAACTTTGTATCAAGGGAGAGAAAACGTGAGATAGAGGAAGTTTTTGCGAAGATTTTCTGTGACAGATGCGGCCTTAAGGTTGACATTAAGGTGAAATTTGATCTTCCTGCCGCCAAGGACGACAGGAGCAATGCAGGAGAGGCCTTTAAGAAGGTGTTTCCTGCTGCAGTTTCCGATGCCGATAAGCAGGAGGAAACCAAGACCAATGCAGCCAAGAAAGTTATAGAAAAGGAAGCCCCCAAAAAGAAGGAGAGAGAGCTTTCTTATTCCTCCAATCCCGATGTTATTTATGGCAAGGATGTGGACATAGATGCCACCCGAATTGTTGATATTGAGGGTGAAATCGGCGTAGTGGCCGTAAGAGGAAAGATTATTGCGGTGGACCTCAGAGAGACAAGAAAGGGTGACCTTTACATAGTATCTTTTGATGTCACTGATTTTACAGATACAATAAGCTGCAAATGCTTCATTCCAAGCAACAAGATTGATGAGTTCAGCGCCAGGGTCAAGACAGGCGTTTTCGTAAAGGTCAAGGGTGAGGCTTTGATCGATAAGTTCTCACATGAGCTTACAATCAACTCTTTAAAAGGAATACAGGAGATTCCTGATTTTACCGAGAAGAGAAAAGACAAGGCAGCAAAGAAGAGAGTTGAACTCCACTGCCACACCAAGATGAGTGATATGGATGGTGTATCCGAGGCTTCGGACATTATTAAGCAAGCCTACGCATGGGGACATCCGGCCATAGCAATCACGGACCACGGCGTTGTTCAGGCCTTCCCAGATGCCCTTCATACAAGGGATGATTTGTGGAAGAAGGAGAAGGAAAAACGAATTGCCGCCGGGGAAGAAAACCCGGATAAGAACGATTTTTTCAAGATTATATATGGCGTCGAGGCCTATGTTGTTGACGATTTGCAGGGCATAGTCAATAACGATAAGGGGCAGACTCTTGATGAGAGATATGTGGTTTTTGACATAGAGACCACAGGCTTTTCTGCGGAGAAAAACAGAATTATCGAAATTGGTGCCGTAAAGGTTGAAAACGGCGCAATTACAGACAGATTCTCCACTTTCGTAAACCCTGAGGTGCCTATCCCGTATAGAATAACGCAAGTTACGAATATAAGAGACGAGATGGTTTTGGATGCTCCCACCATAGAGACGGTGCTTCCGGACTTCGTAAAATTCTGCGAGGGCTGTATTCTGGTTGCCCACAATGCAGGATTTGATACAGGATTTATTAAGGTTAACTGTCAGAGACAGGGATTTCCTTTTGATTATACCTGGGTTGATACTCTTGGAATTTCCCGAGTTCTTTTCCCGGATCACGCGAAGCATACCCTTGATGCGGTATGTAAGATTCTCGGAGTCAGCCTTGAAGGGCATCACAGAGCTGTAAATGATGCCGAGGCTACTGCAGAGATTTTTGTTAAGCTTATTAAGATTCTTAAGGATCAGGGAATTACAACCCTGACGGCGCTTAACGAGATGGCAAAGCTTAATCCCAATGCGATTAAGCGACTTATGCCTTACCATACGATTCTTCTGGCACAGAATAATGTGGGAAGAATCAATATGTACACCCTTGTTTCGGAGTCCCACCTTAAGTATTTCTTTAAGGTTCCAAGAATCCCCATGAGCCTTCTCATGAAATACAGGGAAGGAATCCTTGTGGGAAGCGCCTGCGAGGCGGGAGAGCTATATCGAGCACTTCTTGATGAGAGGTCCGAGGAGGAGATTGCAAGAATCGTCAACCTCTACGATTATCTTGAGATTCAGCCTGTGGGCAACAATGCCTTCATGATTGAGTCAGAGAGAATAGAATCGGTTAATTCAATTAAAGATATTCAGAATATCAACAAGAGGATTGTTAAGCTTGGAGAACAGTTTAACAAGCCGGTTGTTGCCACTTGTGATGTGCATTTTCTCAATCCCGAGGATGAGATATACCGTCGAATTATAATGGCGGGCAAAGGCTTTGATGATGCGGACAGACAGGCACCCCTCTATCTTCATACCACTGAGGAGATGCTTGAGGAGTTCCAGTATTTGGGATCTGACAAGGCAGAGGAAGTTGTTATCACAAATACCAATCTCATTGCCGATATGATTGAGCCCATATCTCCGGTTCGCCCCGATAAGTGTCCTCCGGTTATTCCTGATTCCGACAAGACCCTTACGGAGATCTGCTACAACAAGGCTCACGATTTATACGGAGAAACCCTTCCTCCAATAGTTGAGGAGAGATTGCAGAAAGAGCTTAATTCCATCATTTCCAACGGATTCGCGGTTATGTATATTATCGCCCAGAAGCTGGTTTGGAAATCGGTGGAGGACGGATATCTGGTTGGTTCCAGAGGTTCCGTAGGTTCATCTTTGGTGGCATTCATGGCCGGTATTACAGAAGTTAACTCCATGCCACCCCACTATAGATGCCCGAAATGTAGATATTACGATTTTGACTCAGATGAGGTAAAAGCATATGCGGGAAATGCGGGCTGTGACATGCCCGATAAGAATTGCCCGGTATGTGGCGAACCTCTTATTAAGGACGGCTTCGACATTCCCTTTGAAACATTCCTTGGATTCAAGGGCGACAAGGAGCCTGATATAGACCTTAACTTCTCAGGTGAGTACCAGTCCAAGGCTCATAAGTACACTGAGGTTATTTTTGGTGCCGGACAGACCTTCAGAGCCGGAACCATTGGTACTTTGGCGGATAAGACTGCATACGGATACGTTAAGAATTATTTTGAGGAGAGGGGCGAACCCAAGAGACACTGCGAGATAAACAGGCTGGTTCTTGGCTGTACGGGCGTAAGAAGAAGTACAGGTCAGCACCCCGGCGGAATCGTTGTGCTTCCTGTGGGAGAGGATATTAACTCCTTTACACCGGTTCAGCATCCCGCAAACGATATGACGACGGACATAATCACGACACATTTTGATTATCACTCCATCGACCATAACCTTTTGAAACTTGATATTCTCGGGCATGATGATCCCACTATGATTAGAATGCTTCAGGATATTACAGGCATAGATCCCACCAAGATTCCTCTGGACGATAAGGCAGTTATGAGCCTTTTCAGAAGCCCCGAGGCCTTGGGAATAACTCCTGCCGATATTGACGGATGCCCTGTGGGAAGCCTTGGAATCCCCGAATTTGGTACAGATTTCGTTATTCAGATGCTTCTTGATACCAAACCGAAGTGTTTTTCTGATTTAATTAGAATATCGGGACTTGGTCACGGTACCGACGTATGGCTTAATAACGCTCAGACTCTAATTTTGGAGGGCACTGCGGATATTTCCACATGTATATGCTGTCGTGATGACATTATGCTTTATCTTATACGTATGGGAATGGATCCAAGCCTTTCCTTCACCACAATGGAAAGCGTAAGAAAGGGTAAAGGACTTAAGCCCGAAATGGAGAAGGCCATGAAGGAAGCCAATGTTCCCGACTGGTATATCTGGTCCTGCAAGCAGATTAAGTACATGTTCCCTAAGGCACATGCGGCTGCTTATGTTATGATGGCCTGGAGAATTGCTTATTGTAAGATAAACTATCCTTTGGCTTATTATGCTTCATTCTTCTCGATTCGTGCCAAGGCCTTTTCCTACGAGAAAATGTGCCAGGGACGTGCGCATCTTGAGGCTGTAATCAGAGAACTAAAGGGCAAGGGCGACCTGATAACCAAGGCGGAAGAGGATTCCCTTAAGGATATGAAGATTGTACAGGAAATGTATGCCAGAGGCTTTGAATTCCTGCCCATTGATATCTTTAAGGCTCATTCGAGAAACTTCCAGGTTATGGACGGCAAAATAATGCCTTCACTAAATAGTATTGACGGCTTGGGTGAAAAGGCTGCAGATGCTATAATGGAAGCAGCGAAGGATGGTCCTTTCCTCAGTAAGGATGATTTCCGTGACAGAACAAAGGTATCAAAGACTGCCATAGACAAGATGGCGGAATTAAATCTATTGGGGGATATTCCCGAAACAAATCAGATCAGTTTATTTGATATGTTTGCATAGGGTGGTTACAAAATGGAGAAACTTTTAATTACCGGTGGAAGCGGATTCCTCGGCAGCAGACTCAAAACTGCATATCAGGATAAGTACGAGGTATGCACCCCGACTCATTCTGAACTTGACATTACAAACAGGGATTCAGTGGCAGCTTTTTTCATAACGGAGAGGCCTGATAAGGTTATCCACTGCGCCGGAATGGCGGACGTGGTAACCTGTGAGAGAAATCCGGATGAGAGTGCTGTTGTAAATGTGGTGGGAAGCCTTAATATGGCTACCGTTGCGGCCCAGTATAAGGCCAAGATTATTATGTGTTCCTCCGACCAGGTATATTGCGGTAACAGAGGCAATATCGCCCATAATGAGGACGAGGTGGTTTTTCCATATAATCAGTACGGCAAGCAGAAGAGAAGCGCGGAGAAGGAGTGCCAGAGAGTTAATCCCGACAGCATAATTCTGCGCCTGTCATGGATGTATGAGCCTGATAATCTTGCGGATTTGACCAGGATGGATTATCCCAGGAATCTTTGCACCAAGATTCAGAATAACGAGAAGATAAGGTATTCAACCCGCGATCGAAGGGGAATTACGGATGTCAACGAAGTTGTTGCCAACATGGAGAAGGCCTTTGAGCTTCCCGGGGGCATCTACAATTTCGGATCCCCCAACAAATTCAATACCTATGACCTTACAAAGAACCTGATTTCATCTCTTGGAATCAGCTTAAGATACATTGAGGAGGACACGGCAGCCTTCTCAAACAATTCAAGAAACCTTCTGATGAGCCAGGAGAAGATTAACAAGTACGGCATAGTATTTCGCAACAGTTATGACGCTTTGTATGACTGTTTGAGGGATAAGATTAAGGTGCCGGTGTAAGGTGGGAATATCACGGTCCAATGAATTGAAGATTAAGAAAACGAAAAAGCACTGAGTAAGTAAATTACTCAGTGCTTCTTTATTGGAGCAGCTCGTAGCGGAATCGAACCGCTGATTCTGCCGTGAGAGGGCAGCGTCTTAACCGCTTGACCAACGAGCCGTACTTGAGTATCTTAACGTATCTCGAAGAAAAAAGCAAGCACTTTTTTTATATTTTTTTGATTTTTGTCAGGCGAGCCTTGGGTAGGCGTATTTTGGGTGGGGGATTGGGTGAGATTTGGAGGACTTGGAGGAGAGTTTGGAGAGTTTGGAGGATTTGGAGGAGGATTTCGGAGAGAATTTTCGAGAGCCAGCATAATGGACTTGCTGATTCACGGATTTATTATGCGCTGTTTTTTTGATTTTGAATCCTCGTCATAAAGAATTCAGATTCTGTAGAATCTATTATGCTTATCGTTACATATAAGGAGAAGCCGGAAGCATAATGTATCGCAGACTTTTGGGAATTATTATGATGCGGGCAAAAATCGTGACTTGAAGTGGGCATAATAGAATGCTAAAAAATGTTCTTTATTATGTGGGACGGTTGAATGAGAGACGGAAGCAGACATAATGGAAAGGGAATTTGGCGAATCTATTATGCTTTCCGGGAATTACAAGCCGTTTATAAGGAGTGAAACCAAGGCGGCTTACACCTTTAATCCCTTGCTAATTCTCGAAAAAAATAATATAATTAAATGTAATTTTTTGGTACACAAATCTTAAAATTATTAATAATTTCTAGATGCATATAGGAAAGGAACAGACTCATGAGTAAGAAGCTTGATGACTATGTAAGGACCATACCGGATTTCCCTGAACCGGGAATCATGTTTAGAGATGTAACCAGCGTTTTGCAGGATGCAGACGGTCTGAAACTTGCTATAGATACAATGCAGAATTTGGTAAAGGATTTGGAGTTTGATGTTGTTGTGGGAGCTGAGAGTCGTGGATTCATTTTCGGAACCCCTCTTGCTTACAACCTTCACAAGCCCTTTGCACTTATCCGTAAGAAGGGTAAACTTCCCTGTGAGACAGTATCTGTTGACTATGACCTTGAGTATGGCAAGGCAACAATTGAGATGCACAAGGATGCAATCAAACCCGGCCAGAAGGTTCTTGTTGTTGATGATTTGATTGCTACAGGCGGCACAACAGAAGCAATGATTAAGCTTATTGAGTCCCTTGGCGGCGAGGTTGTGGGCGTTGTTGTACTTATGGAGCTTGCAGGCCTTAAGGGAAGAGACAAGATCAAGGGCTACAGACTTGATTCCGCTATTTCCTATCCCGGAAAGTAGAACAGAAACTATTATACAGTGAGGCTATTATGGAAGAGATCAAACAGGAAGTGATCTTTGACGATGGTCGAATTGAAGCAATGCAAGAGCAACTCAGTCCTGAGGAATTGTACAAGGACTTAATAGACAGAGTTGCTCTTTACCATCCTTCAGATGATTACTCGTTGATTGAAAAAGCATATCGTTTCGCTGATGAGGCGCACAAGAGTCAGGTGAGGAAGTCGGGAGAACCCTACATCATTCACCCTCTTTGTGTTGCAATAACTCTGGCAGATCTGGAGATGGACAAGGAGACCATCGCTGCCGGTTTGCTTCACGATGTTGTGGAAGATACAGTTCTTTCCGAGGAAGACCTTAAGAGAGAGTTCGGAGATGATGTTGCACTTCTGGTTGACGGTGTTACCAAGTTAGAGCAGATTCCACTTACCAACAACATGTCCGGTGATGATGCCAAACTTGAGATGCAGGCAGAGAACCTTCGAAAGATGTTCATTGCTATGGCCAAGGATATTCGAGTGGTCATTATCAAACTGGCAGATAGATTACATAACATGCGTACTCTTAAGTATATGCCTCCTGAAAAGCAGCAGCGTATTGCCAGAGAAACCCTGGAAATATATGCTCCCCTGGCTGACAGGCTGGGAATCTCCCGTATCAAGGTTGAACTTGATGACTTGTCATTCAAGTATCTTGAGCCCGAGGCATATTACGACCTGGTTGACAAGATTGCAATCAGAAAGAGTGAGAGAGAGAAATACATTCAGGATATAGTTGACGAGGTAAGTCAGCATATTAAGAATGCCAATATAGACGCAAAGATAGACGGTCGTATCAAGCACTTCTTCAGTATCTACAAGAAGATGAAGAATCAGGGTAAGACCATCGATCAGATTTATGATTTGTTCGCAGTTCGAATCATTGTTGATTCGGTAAAGGACTGCTACGCAGCCTTAGGCGTAATCCACGAAATGTACAAGCCAATTCCCGGCAGATTCAAGGATTACATTGCAATGCCCAAGGCCAACATGTACCAGTCCCTTCATACAACCCTTATCGGTTCATCGGGCCAGCCCTTCGAAATTCAGATAAGAACCTACGAGATGCACAAGGCCGCTGAGTACGGTATCGCAGCTCACTGGAAGTATAAGGAGAACTCCGACGGTAAGAAGGTTGAGTCCCAGGAAGCAGAGAAGCTTTCCTGGCTTCGTGAGATTCTTGACTGGCAGAAGGAAATGTCCGATAACAAGGAGTTCATGAAGCTTCTTAAGGACGACTTTGATATTTACGGAGATACGGTTTACTGCTTTACTCCTAACGGCGAGGTTAAGACCCTGCCTTATGGCTCCAACCCCATCGACTTTGCTTACAGCATCCATTCCGCTGTAGGTAACAAGATGATCGGTGCCAGAGTAAACGGCAAGCTTGTCACCATAGACTATGAGATCCAGAACGGAGACAGAGTTGAAATCATCACATCTCAAAACTCCCGAGGACCTTCCAGAGACTGGCTCAGTATTGTCAAGAGTACACAGGCCAAGAACAAGATCAACCAGTGGTTCAGAAATGAGCTTAAGGATGACAATATAACCAAGGGTAAGGACATGATAGTGTCCTACTGTAAGGCCAAGGGCATTAACATGACCGACGTCATGAAGCCCGAGTACATGAATCTTGTGATGGACAAGTATGGTTTCAGAGACTGGGAGTCAATTCTGGCAGCCATCGGTCATGGCGGACTTAAGGAAGGCCAGATCATCAACAGGATGTTAGAGGCCTATGAGGCAGACCATGCGAAACCTCTTACAAATGAGGAGGTTATCAGACAGGTTGAGGAGAATCAGGCTCACAGAAATGTGAGAATGAGACCCAAGAGCGGAATTACCGTTAAGGGAATTCACGATGTGGCCGTAAGATTCAGTAAGTGCTGTTCACCTTTGCCCGGTGATGAGATAGTGGGCTTTGTTACAAGAGGAAGAGGTGTTTCGATTCACCGCTCCGACTGTATCAACATGCTTAGTCTTCCCGAAATAGAAAGAAACAGAATTATCGAGGCAGAGTGGGAGAAGACAGAGACAGAGAATGAGCTTTACTCCGCAGAGATTAAGATTTACGCCAACAACCGTAACGGTCTTTTGGCTGATATTTCCAAGGCCCTCACGGAGAAAGATATCAATATCGTCTCCATGAATACCAGAACCAACAAGCAGGGTATGGCTACTTTAAATACCTGTATCGAAATAAGAAGCATGGACGAACTCAACAGAATTATTGAGAAGATTCGTTCCATCGAAAGCGTAGTGGACATTGAAAGGACAAGAAGCTAGTATGAGCGATATCAAAATAGGACGCCTTGTTATCGGAATAGCCCAGACAAACTGTTACTTTATCTACAAAGAAGGCTCGGGCGAGTGCGTATTTGTGGATCCGGCTGATCAGGGTGCGACTATTTATGAGAAGTTAAAAGCCAATGGACTCTCAGTATCCGGCATAGTCCTTACCCATGCGCATTTTGACCATATCTGGGGAGCTCAGGAGCTTCGCGCCAAGACCGGAGCTAAGATTTATGCCTGGGAAGAGGAAGAGGATCTATGTTCGGATTCCATCCTGAATGAGTCGGACTGGGCCGGAAGAGCCTGCACAATCAAGCCTAACGTCTATTTAAAGGACGGAGACGAAATTGAGATAGCAGGAATTAAGCTTAGGCTTATCGGTACGCCCGGACATACCAAGGGAAGCTGCTGTTACTACATAGAGGAAGCAGGAATTCTTATAAGCGGAGATACGCTTTTTGCCGAGTCGGTGGGACGAACAGACTTCCATACAGGAAGCATGAGCAATCTTGTGCGTTCTATTAAGGAAAAACTGCTGGTTCTCCCTGAGGACACCAGGGTTTACCCAGGACATGGCCCTTCTACCACCATAGGTTACGAGAAAGAAAATAATCCATTTATACAGTAGAAATTAAAGGCTCTTTTAATAAAGAGCCTTTTTGCGAGGATAAATATGTTAAAAGTCAAAACGAATGTCATGGGTTTTGATTATGATATTCACTCCCTTGTGAAGGCATTTTACCCCGAAAAAGAGGTAAGAGTTTACTCCGAGGAAGAGTGTGACAACCCCGATGTTAACTTCGATTTCAGGGGACCGGCACCGGATGAGGACCGCCCCGTATATAAGAACGAATTCAAAATCAAACTTTATGAAGAACTCTCCAAAGAGACGGGGAAGACACTTCCCTGGGGAACTCTTACGGGGATAAGGCCAACAAAGCTTCCCATGGAGATGATTCAACAGGGGAAAAGCGATGATGAAATCAGAGAAAAGCTTAAAAGCACATATCTGGTTTCTGATGAGAAGATTGATCTTTCCATCGACATTGCAAAGAGAGAGCTTTTTGCCTTAAGGGACATAGATGCAAAAGAAGGGTACAGTCTGTATATCGGGATTCCGTTTTGTCCAACCACATGTCTTTACTGTTCTTTTACCTCATACCCCATAATTACCATGAAAAAGGTGGTTAATGACTACCTGGACGCTCTGGATAAAGAGATTGATTTTGTGGCAGATGAATTTGCCGGAAAGACCCTTGATACGGTTTATATCGGCGGAGGTACTCCAACTACTCTGGAAGCGGAGGAACTTGACAGACTCCTTACAAAGATAGAGGAGAGTCTGGATTTAAGTCATATTAAGGAGTTTACGGTTGAGGCCGGAAGAGCGGATTCCATCACCAAGGAGAAGCTTGAGACCCTGAAGAAACATAGGGTTACAAGAATATCCGTAAATCCTCAGACCATGAATGAGGAAACCTTAAAGTTCATCGGAAGAAAGGCCACAGCAGCCCAGACTGTTGAAGCCTATAAGCTTGCAAGAAGCCTTGGCTTTGACAACATAAACATGGACATCATCCTTGGACTTCCCGGTGAGGGAGCAGAGGACGTGAGAAGAACTATGGAGATAATTGGGGAGCTTAAGCCCGATAATCTTACGGTTCATTCTCTTGCCGTAAAGAGAGCCAGCGCCCTTAGCCAGTTTATTGAGAAGAATGGCATGTCTATGATTAACAATACCGACGAGACCATGGCCATTGCAGCAAAGGGAGCTTTAAATATGGGTCTTAGACCCTATTATTTATACAGACAGAAAAACATGTCCGGAAACTTTGAGAACGTGGGTTACGCTTCTGAAGGTAAGTACGGCATATATAACATTCTTATTATGGAGGAACTGCAGTCCATTGTGGCACTGGGTGCCGGAACCGTTACAAAGAGAGTGTACGGAAACGGTCGAATCGAAAGGTGCGACAATGTTAAGGATGTAAAGCTCTATATCGAAAAGATTGATGAAATGATAGACAGAAAGAGAAAATTATTCGAGGGAGAATGATTTGAAAAGAGTACTGGCGGCAATTCTTATTTTGGCTTTTACAATTTCATGTGTTGGATGTAAAGAAGGAGTTTCCAAATCTAATCCCGTAACCCTGACCATCTGGCATGTTTACGGTGAGCAGACTGCTTCGCCCTTAAATGACATAATAAGTGAATTCAATGACACCATAGGACAGCAGGAGGGAATCAAGGTTCAGGTTTCCCTTGTTTCAAACACCAACATGATTCATGAAGCGGTGTTAAAGGCGGCCAACAAGGAGCCGGGAGCAGCTGAACTTCCTGACATGTTCATTTCATACCCCAAAACTGTTCTAGCAATGCCTGATCCCGATGTCCTTATGGATTTCAGAGACTGCTTTTCCGAAGAGGAGCTTGATGGGTATGTGTCCGCATTCATTGAAGAGGGTGAAATAAATGGGAAACTTCTGGTTTTTCCTGTGGCGAAATCAACCGAAATACTCTTCGTTAACAACACTTTGTTTGACAGATTCGCAAAGGCTACCGGGGCAGAAATCTCTGACCTTAGCACCTGGGAGGGCCTTTTTGAGACATCCTTAAAGTATAAGGACTGGAGTGGCGGGAAGACCTTTATCGCCCATGATTATCACTTCAATTATTTCCAGGTTGGATGTGAATCCATGGGGGAAGACTTCTTTAATGGTGATAAAATCGCCTTCGGTCCCAAGTTTGAGAAAGCCTGGGAACCCTACGCACGCTCAGCAATTGAAGGGGGATTGTGGCTTAATGAAGGATATGCCACAGAACCTCTAAGAACCGGCGATGCCATAGCAAGTGTAGGGTCAAGCGCCAGCGTACTTTATTATGCCGATGAGGTTACCTATGCAGATAATAAGACCGAGAAGGTGGAAATCTCAGCTTATCCGGTTCCATGTTTTGAGAATGGAAAGAAACTGGTCATGCAAAGAGGTGCCGGAATTTGCGGAGTCAAGTCAACGCCGGAGAGAGAGAAGGCCATGGCAACCTTTGTTAAGTGGCTTACCTCCCCTGAGGTAAATGTGAGATTCGTCACCTCCGTGGGCTACATGCCTGTTACCGAGAAGGGCTTTGAACTTCTTCCGGGAGAGATAGAAAAGCTTGAAAGCCCCAAGTATAAGAGCCTTTATAATGCTTATATACAGACTCAAAAGGATTATGAGTTCTATTCGGCACCAAAGTTTGATAATTATCTTGACCTTGAAACCACCTTTGAAAAAGAGGTAAGAAGGCTTCTGAGGAAAGCGGCTTTGGAATATAAGGAGGAGGAAAAAGAAGATTCCTCCGTTAAAAACAGGGAGTATTTGATTAAGTTTGAGAGGGATATGAATCGTAACTGAGGGATAATCGGGGAATGAGTAATGTCATCAAAAAGATCAAGCAAATAGCATATCTGTTCCGACACAAGAGCAGCGATCTCAGAGTCAAGATGATGCTTTATTTTGTTGCCATTGCGCTGACAACCATCGGCTTTCTTGTTGTTATTCTTGCCTGGTCCGGGAGAATTTTTAACCTAAGGGCTCAGATGGCGAGTGTCATGACCAATCATCTGAACAATCAGGTTGAGAAGGCAATGGAGGAGATTACCCAGTACACTGCCTATGGAATTGAACTGTCCAGAAGCATCTCAGAGACCATAGATGATGTTCTGGAGGAGTACAACATCGAATTCTATCAGGTTAACAACAATCCTGAGGCCTTGGAGACTCTCCAGAACAGGATTTATCAGGATATCAATACCGTTATCAGGCTGGGAGGAAGCAGCGGAGCTTATGCATTTGTGGATTCCACAATCAATACGGAGGTTCCGGGATCATCGCATTCCAGAGCGGGAGTGTATTTAAAGCTTGCAAATGTAACCGGAGATTTTGTGCTGAATCCGGAAATTGCCATGTACAGGGGAAGCAGTGAAATCGCCAGGAAAAACGGGGTAAAGCTCCATACCCTTTGGAATCTTGAGTTCAATACAAACATTTTACCGGGCTATGACGAAATTATGAAGGAGTCCAGAAACCCGGGAACAGATTATTACTGGACGGGAATTAAGAGCCCGGCGGGTGCGTCAGATTCAGTTTTGCTTTTATGCGTTCCCATTACAGGAAACAGAATCAGGCCCTATGGACTTTGTGGTGTTGATTTGAATGAGAAACACTTTAGCCTTCAATTCCCTGCCACAGATACTGCATATGGTTCAATGGTAACGGTGATTACACCCTACTATGATTCCGAATTATTGATAGAAAAAGGAATGACGGGAAACACGGAAGGCACCTGGCTTGACAAAACCCAGGGGCTCCATGTTACTGAGGGAAAGTACTTCAACGCCTATGGGTCCACCAAGGAAGTTTATTACGGCTTAAGCAAGGAGCTTTCCGTAAAAACCCTGAATGGTCGAAAATGGGTGGTTTCGGTTCTTATTCCCAGAGAGGGCTGTGATGCCTACATTCGAAGTAAACAGTCAACATTTTTTGCGCTGATTCTTGGGTTTACCCTGGCAATGCTTTCCATTGCCCTCTATCTTTCCAACAGATTTGTTAAGCCTATCCTTGCGGAACTTGACAAGAAGGAAGGGGAGGACATGCCTGCGGACCTTAAGGAACTGTTTGACAGTCTGACCGCCAGTGTGAAAACCCTTACAAGGGCAGAGTACAGTGTTTATGAAAAGTATCTTGAGGGGTATGACATTTCTCAGATACCGGATGTGCTTATGATAAGTGCAAACACCGTCAAAAAACATAACAAGAGTATTTATAAGAAACTGAATGTTTCATCCTTCGATGAGCTGTCTTTATACTTTGATCTCTTCAGAAGGTGCAACAGAATAGATGATTTGAGAAAAATGTAATCAAAAAACGGAAAAAAGTACCCTCGGGGTAATAGATTTCTGCCGAAAAATAGGGTAATATAACCTCAGCTTTTATGAGGAGATAAAAGATGAGGAAAATATTACGAATGTTATTTATTGTAGCAACAGCTTCCATTTTGTTAGTGGGCTGTGCTTCAACACAGACATCTAAAGCAGACGTCAGTTATACGCTTGTAGAGATTACAGCGGAAGAGTATGTTGCTTTGGATTCGTCCCTTGGATTAAATTAGAACACCACATTGTTAGTATACAGGGAACAAACATTTAATTACCAAGAACACTTTCGGCAGGATTAACCCCTTTCAGACACATGTTTAAAGGCACAGGGACATGTGGCACTTACCTGCCGAAAGGGAATTGGTAGACCATTTACAAAATCAATAGTATCAAATAGAATGTAACCAAGGATGAAGATCCTTGGTTTTTTGTTTAGGCGCAGACACTATGAAGAACAATCATGAATCATCAGTTATCAGAAAGACAATACTTTTCATAGCCGGGCAATGTGCTCTCATTGCCATTGTTTTTGCTGTCTATATTTTCAATTCCTATTCCAATATAAGAAACGCTCAAATCTCCTCCACAGAGAATCTTCTTGAAGTATTCGGAAGAGAACTGGACAACAAGATCAAGAATGCGGACATGCTTCTTGAGCAGATGATATACCAGAACGACAACTATAACATGCTCCAAAGCCATAAGGAGTCAGACAGGTATTATGCCTCCATAGCTTTAAAGAACATGATGGTGGAATCTGTTACCTACAACAGCTATGTGGACACTTTCATCATAGCCGAGAGTATATATAACACCTGTTTGGATTATTCAAACACCTTTATAACCTTCGATCAGAGAAATGTTCTTAGGGATTTTACCATGAATAAAGCTGCCCTTGGAAAGATGAAGGCTTCCTGGCAGATTGAAAACATTGGGAATGAACCCTATCTGTATAAGATTTATGTCTGGCAGGGAGAGGCTGCGGCGGTATTTATTTCAGTAAGAAGCTTCCTTGGAAACACCAATACCGGTGATTTTTCAAATACCGCTTTGGTACTCTATGATTCGGAGAAGGGAACCGTGTGGGGTAATTACGGGGAACTCCCCGGTGAGTTAAGAACGGGAGATTTAATTGATTCCATTAATGAGTATTCTCCCATGGGAGAGGACTATATATTAAGGGCCGAGAATTATCATATCAAAGCCTTCGTTGGCAAGGAGTTTGACTTCAACCTTCTTAAATATGATGTTTGGGTTATGCTTGCAATGATCCTTATCCTTTCCGGCTTTACGGTGTTCATGATAAGGCATCTTAGAAAGAGCATTATAAAGCCTGTAAGCACCTTGAGAAAAGATATGGAGCGCATCCAGTTTGGAGATTACGAGCTTCGAATTAACGATGAGCTTGGAAGCAGGGAGTTTAACCTTCTTAAGAACACCTTCAATAAGCTTATGGATGAAATCCTGGGACTTAAGATTCAGACCTACGAGAAGCAGATTACTTTGCAGGAGACAGAGCTTAGAAGTATTAAGCTTCAGATAAGGCCCCACTTTTTCCTGAATGCCATGACTACCATTTCAAGCCTTTCACAGCAGGGCAAGAATGAAGAAATAAGAAAATACATCGATTCCCTCTCAAAGAACATAAGATATATGTTCCGCTCGGGACTTCACACAGTGGCCCTTGACGAGGAGATACGGCATGTGGAGAATTACTTTGAGATGCAGGAATTAAAATACCCCGGATGCGTATTCTTCTTCATTGATGTGGCAGAAGAGGCAAGAAGCTGGAAGATTCCTCAGATGCTTATTCACACAGTAATAGAGAATGAGTATAAGTACGCAGTGGATGTTAACTCAATGCTTACCATACTTATTAAGGCAGAACTTACCCCAAAAGACGGTGAGGAAATGCTTAAGGTTGAGATTGAGGATGACGGACAAGGATACCCCGAGAAGACTCTCAATGACTTTAAGGACGGTTCTATTCACGATTCCGGAGACGGAAGCAGAGTTGGCCTTTGGAGTATAAAGAGGATTTTGGAGATAATGTACGAGCGAAAGGATTTGTTTGAAATCAGCAACATTTCGCCCCACGGATGCAAGAACACCATGTACATTCCCGCAAGTCCCAAGCACGAAGTGGATGAGCGTGGCAAGGTAAACATAGACTAGGAGAGACATGAGAGTACTTATTGTTGACGATGACAGGGCCACCGTGGATGTCATCAGAGATACCGTTTGCTGGGACTCCTTAGATGTATACGACGTATTTACGGCTTACAACATCAAGGAGGCCAAGAAGATTCTTATGGCAGAGCAGATAGATATCGTTATAAGTGATATCGAGATGCCCCAGGGGAGCGGTATTGATTTATTGGAATGGTACAGAGAACAGGAACTTGAGGGCGAGTTCCTGCTTTTGACATGCCATGAATCCTTCGACTATGCCAAGCACGCCATGCAGCTCCATGCCTTTGAATACCTTTTAAAGCCCTTTGACGTAAATGTTATGGAGGCCACCCTCAGAAAGATAATAAGGGACATTAACGAGAAGCGAAGCATTAAAGAAACCAGTGAACTGGGAAAGTGGGCCAAGGAAAACGCTGCAAGGCTTTACAACAACTTCTGGACCGACATCATAAGCTCCAAGATTTCCCCAAATGCGGAAGAAGTCAGAAACGAAATAAGAAAAAGGCGCCTGGACATAGATTCCGAAGGCCTGTACTATCTGGTGGTTTCAAGAGTTTCGGATACTGCAAGGGACAGGGAGAAGATTAACACAGGTCTCATCCTTTTTATCCTTGAAAACATCCATATGGAAGTCCTTTTGGGGGATCCCCAGGGAACCAACATTACAAGTATAGAGGTGGGCGGCGGAATCATTGTGGTTTCCATTGTGCCGGCCATGAAAGAGGGCAAGGCGCGTACTTCCAAAGAGCTGTGCGCGGACTGCGAAACTCTTATTGAGGACCAGAAGAAAATTCTCTCCTCCACCATGACATGCTGTATTGGTAAAAGCGTACATATCTACGAATTCTACGAGACCTTCCAGAGGCTCCTTAATCTCATTGAAGTAAATGTATCCTATTACGGAAAGGCCTTCTATGAGGAGGACGTGAAAAACACCGGCGATACATCAGGTATTTCTTTGGATACGGAGAAACTTGGGAATCTTCTTTCAAAACAGCAGAAGATGGAGTTTATGAGCGCCCTTAAGGACCTTCTCAATGAGAAGATGAAGAGTAACTCCCTTACGGATGCGGCCCTTAACAAGATAGAGAAGGAAGTTCAGCAGGTGGTTTACACCTACCTTGGAAAGAAGCAGATTGCTGTTACGGGACTTCTTGAGGATGAGAATCTTAACAGTCTTGAAAAGAGAGCAACCCAGTCTGTCCTTGACATGATAAGGTGGGCAAATTATTTGCTTGATGCCACCTTTGAACATGAGAAGAATATAAAGAAGAGCTTTACCTTAAGCGATAAGATAAATAACTATATCCATGAGCATTACAAGGAGCCCATCGGACGAAATGAAATTGCTGAAGTAATGTTTCTGGCTCCCGAATACTTATCAAAGGTTTACAAGAAGGAAACCGGAGTGACCTTAAACGAAGCCATTGCCAATTACAGGGTAGAGCAGGCGAAGATCCTTCTTGATAGAGGTGAGAGGGTCAGCGACGTAGCAGAAGAAGTGGGTTTTGATAACTTTACATACTTTTCTACCACCTTTAAAAAGGTCGTTGGAGTTTCTCCGACCCAATATAAAAAACAATAATCGAAATCTTATTTTTGAAAATTTAAATCATTTTTTTTAAAGAATTTACGTTTCTTATGATGCTACTCTTGTACTATCAAAAAGAGGGAGGTTTTATCATGAGAAACGTAAAACGCTTTTTATCACTGATTCTTACAGTTGCCATGACTCTTAGCGTTGTAGCCTGTGGCGGTGCCAATACATCATCCACAGATGCAAGCGCTTCATCTGCAGATTCCACCAAGGAAGCAGCTGCAGAATCATCCACACCCGGTTCATATGACCAGGTAACTTATGCATATTGCACATTCAACAACATTCCCACAGAAGAAGATCTCGACGTGGTTGAGGAAGCCATCAACGAGATTACAAGGGAGAAAATTGGCGCAGAAATCACTCTGATGCCCATTCAGATTTTCGAGTATTCAAGTAAAATCAATCTTGCACTCCAGGGTGGAGAGAAGATTGATATCTTCGAATCACTTGGCGACTTCGGATCATATGTTTCTTCAGACATGTGCTACGACATCACCGATCTTATCGATACCTATGCTCCCGGCGCTAAAGAGACAGTTGGAGACAGCTGGCTCGATGCTTGTAAGTCCAACGGAGTTTTATATGGTATTCCCACAATGAAACCCATCGCACTTACCCCCATGTTGATTTACCGTCAGGATATTGCAGACGAACTTGGAATCGACATCAGCAAGGTTAACTCCATTGAGGACGTTACTGAGGTCCTTCGTGCAGTCAAGGCCGGCAAGCCCGACATGATTCCCCTTGCTGCTGTTCAGACAGGTGAAATCGGCTTATCCACAAACTACGGTGAAGTTGACTTCCTTAACGATGACAGATATAAACCCATTGGTGTACTTGTGGGAGATGATTTGACAGTTACCGATCTCTACGGTACAGATCACTTCAGAGATCTCTGCAAGCTGGTTAGGGGCTGGTACAACGACGGTCTTGTTATGCAGGACGCTGCAACCACCAACTCCGCAGCAGCAGAGACTATGAGCTCAGGTAACTACTTCGGCTACCTTGCAGCTTACTCATATCCCGAAGAGGATACAGCAGCAAGCCTTGAGGCTCAGGTTGCAGGCTATGACCTTGGCGCAAAGATTATCGGCGATGCTTATCTTTCAACAAGTGACATCAACGCAATCACATTTATGGTAGCTTCAACAACAGATGTTCCCGAAGCTGCACTTAAGTTCCTCGACCTTACCTACACAGATGAGGATATTATCAACCTCTTAATCTATGGCATCGAGGGCAGAGATTATGTGAAGAATGCTGACGGTTCCGTTTCATATCCTGAAGGACAGGACGCTGCAACTGTACCCTACACAGCACAGCTTTCCTGCGGAACCCTCGGCAACTTCTTTAAGATGTATCAGATGGGCGTTGCCAACGATGCATCACTTGAGTGGGAGCTTGAGCAGAATAAGTCTGCAAAGACTTCACCCGCTATGGGCTTCACCTTTGATTCAAGCAATGTGAAGACACAGTACACAGCAGTACTTAACGTAATTTCACAGTACCTTCCCGGTCTTATCTGCGGAAGCCTTGATCCCGATACCGAAATCGACAAGTTCATTCAGGCACTTAATGATGCAGGATATCAGGACATCCTTAACGAGAAACAGACACAGCTTGATGCCTGGAAGGCAAGCAAGTAATTAACGACGAGGGTAACGAATGGAAAAAACATTGGTTAAATCAAGAAAAAAGAGATTCAGTAACCTCTCACTGGCTTTAATAGCCCTGCCGGGAGTACTGTATCTTATCATAAATAACTACATACCGATGTTTGGGGTTTTCCTTGCTTTCAAGAAGTACAGCTTAAAGAAGGGTATCTTTGGAAGCGACTGGGCAGGTTTTGACAACTTCAAATTCCTGTTTAAGACCAAGGACGCCTTCATCATGACAAGAAACACAGTGCTTTACAACGTGGCCTTTATCATAATAGGCACCATCGTTGCAATAGCAGTTGCGGTTATGATGTGTGAGCTGGGAGACAAGAAGAGAGTTAAAGGTTTTCAGGCCCTTTTACTGTTACCCAACTTACTTTCCTGGGTAGTTATAGGTTTTATAGTTTATGCATTCTTAAATGCTGACTCAGGTTACTTAAACAATACCGTACTTAGGACACTGGGGATTAACCCGGTGTCCTGGTACGCAACTACGGGACCATGGCCTGCAATCCTTATAATTGTTTTCCTTTGGAAAAACATGGGTTACCAGTCCATCGTCTACATGGCTTCGATTTCAGGAATTGACAAGTCAATATATGAGGCAGCGGCAATTGATGGAGCAAGCAAGATGAAGCAGATTTTCAAAATCACACTTCCTCTTCTTAAGCCTACGGTTATTACTCTGGTGCTTATGTCCATCGGCCGAATCTTTTATTCGGATTTCGGTTTATTCTACCAGGTGCCTCAGAACTCCGGAGCGCTCTTTAGCGTGACTCAGACAATTGATACTTACGTTTACAGAGGCTTGATGGAGTTAAATGATGTGGGAATGTCGGCGGCAGCAGGCTTATACCAGTCCTTTGTGGGATTTGTGCTTGTATTAATCGCCAACTTCACTGTCCGTAAGATTGATCCGGACAATGCGTTGTTCTAAGGAGGAGTGGAGATGACAGAGAGTAAAGCTTTTAACAGGGTTTCCACAGTAATCCTTACAGTTCTTGTGGTTCTTGCAATGCTTCCCATCGTACTTATTGTGGTGGCATCCTTTACCGCAGAGACAACACTTATAAGAGACGGCTACAGATTCATGCCAAAGGAATTAAGCCTTGACGCATATTACTATATGCTTAAGCAGGGTAAAATCATCCTTCGCTCCTATGGCGTCTCATTCCTTGTAACCTTCGGAGGCACGGCGGTAAGCGTTCTTCTTACCACAATGCTTGCTTACCCCATGGCAAGGAAAGCATTTAAATACAGAAATTTACTGGCATTCTTCGTGTTTTTTACAATGCTGTTTAACGGCGGAATCGTTCCATCATATATCATGTGGACTAGGTTCTTCCATATAAAGGATACCATCTGGGCTCTTATGATCCCCAACTACCTGGTATCTGCCTTTAACGTAATACTTGTTAAGAACTATTTCCAAAACAGCGTTCCCGACTCACTTATTGAAGCTGCCCAGCTAGACGGAGCAAGCGAGTTTCAGATATTTGTGAAAGTCATGCTTCCTTTGGCTGTCCCTACGGTGGCGACAATAAGTCTGTTTACGGGAATTGCTTACTGGAATGACTGGACCAACGGTCTCTACTATGTAAACAACGAGAAGTTCTACAGTATCCAGCAACTTCTCATGAAGATAATGAGTAATATCCAGGCTCTTCGTTCCAACTCCAATGCATCCTTGCTTGGAACAGGTGCGGTGGACTTGCCAAGCACCTCGGTTCGAATGGCCATGGCAGTTATAGGAATCCTTCCTATTGTCATTATTTATCCCTTCGTTCAGAAGTACCTGGTAAAGGGTGTAATCGTCGGTGCGGTTAAGGGATAACCAAAAAGATATTTTTTGACAATTCATTGGTTGAATAAAGGAAAGAGCTCGACGGTCTTTCTTAATATAATCGAATTATCCTGATAGTGGGGTATATCAAAAGGAGGACTTTTAAATGAAAAAGAAATTATTATCAACAATTTTGGCTGTAGCCATGACCATGACAGCACTTATGGGCTGTGGCAACACCAATGCTCCCGCTGCTTCAAATGACAGCGCAGAGAGCACAGAAGCTTCTTCAGAAGCAGCTGAAGCAACAGAAACAGCAGAACCTGTAGAAGATGTAGAGATTTCCTTCTACACAACAGAGACAGGTAAAGATCAGATGTTCCAGGATATCATTGCTGACTTTGAAAGCAAGAACCCCGGAATCCATGTTGAGTATATTGCTGCAGGTGACGATCAGTTACAGCAGTGGATGGCTCTTTACTCCAGTAACGAGGGACCTACAGTATCACTTATGGACCCCATCAACATCTGGGAGAACCAGGAGAGAATGCTTGAGTACACAGGTATGTCTTTTGTAGACAACATTGAGCCTTCAGCACTTTCAACAATGACTTTTGACGGAAAGGTATACGCAGTACCTCAGACAGCAGCAGGCGTTGGCCTTCTTTACAACAAGGAAGTCTGCGACAAGGCTGTAGGCGGTGACTTCGATCCTTCCACAATCAAGACTCGTTCAGACCTTGAGGACCTCTTCAAGAAGATTGAGGCAACAGGCGTTGACGCTACATGCTTTACCGGTGTTAACTGGTCACTTGGCTCCCACTATCTTTGCCAGGCATACGGTGCAGCAATCGGTAACACAGATGAGAGAGTTAAATATGTAAACAGCATCATCGCAGGCGAGACCAAAGAAATTGACAACGACGTATTCAACGGATACATGGATACCTTCGATATGATGGCTAAGTACAACCACAACGCAGCTGATCCCCTTGTAGGTGACGTAAACATCGATGCAGCAGCTCTTGCAGCAGGTGAGTGCGGTACATGGTTCATGGGTGACTGGGCTTGGACATTCCTTGCACCTATCGTAACAGAAGGTCAGGAATTCGGACTTCTTCCCATTCCTCACTCTGATGATGCAAACGATCCCTTAAACCAGAGCATCGCTACATCCTTTGCTAAAGGTTACTGCGTAGACAAGTCTCAGAACAATGAGGCACAGCAGGCAGCAGGCCTTAAGTTTGTAGAGTACATCACATCCGATTCTTACGCAGAAGAGACAATGGCTAAGGTTTGCGGACAGGCTCTTCCTTACAAAAATGCACAGGTAACCATCGAAAGCCCTCTTGGCCTTTCAACAGCAAGCTATATTGCAGCAGGCAAAACCTATGACTTCTACGGAACACCCAACCTTTGTCCTTCCGATATCTGGTATGAGTGTGGCGCATATATGTGCGAGTACCTTGCAGGTCAGACAACCAGAGAAGAACTTGCAGCAAAGATTGACGAATACTGGTCACATCAGGAAGCAAGATAAAATCAGGAAGAAATAAAACAAATTGAATGCGGGAAGTTTCGGCTTCCCGCTTTTTTAAAGGAAATTATGATGGCAAAAGATTTTGGGAAGAAAATTAAAAACATCGGAATCTTCGCGGGATTCGGATTGCCTGCAACAGTGATATGGGCAAGCGTGGTTTTGATTCCCTTCATTTACGGTATATGGATTACTTTTACCGACTGGAATGGATTGGCCATAGACATTAACTATGTGGGTGTCAAAAACTACCTGGAGGTATTCACAGACTCCACATTTGTTACCGCCTTCTTTAAGACGGTTATATATGCTTTTTTCACTGTTTTGGCAAGTAACCTTATAGGATTCCTTTTGGCGCTTGCTGTTACAAGCGGAATTAAGGGACAGAGCTTTTTCAGAACCGGATTCTTCACCCCCAACATCATCGGTGGAATTATCCTTGGTTACATCTGGAACTTCATTTTCTCTTACGCTCTTACAACCTTCGGAAAGAGCATAGGAGTGGAGTGGATGTCAACTTCATGGCTCACACATCCCACAAGAGCCCTTATAGCTTTGATTATTGTAAGCTCATGGCAGATGAGCGGATACTTAATGGTTATATATATTGCAGGCCTTACAAATGTGCCTAAAGAGCTTCTTGAGGCAGCTTATGTTGACGGTGCCAGCGGATTTCAGGTTGTAAGAAGAGTTAAACTTCCTCTTATCAAGAACTCCACAGCAATATGTATCTTCCTTTCAATATCAAGAACCTTTATGTCCTTTGATATGAACTTATCCCTTACAGCCGGAGGACCTTATAAGTCTACAGAGCTTATTGCATATAAGATTTATCAGACAGCCTTTACAAGCATGGAGTTTGGCAAGGGCCAGGCCCAGGCAATCGTACTCTTCGTAATAGTGGCTGTTATATCCTTGCTTCAGGTATATTTCACAAGAAAGGGGGTTGATGAGCAGTGAGTAAGACCAAAAAGAAAATCCTCTTTGTGATTACACTTATTGTACTTATCATATTCATGGTTCCTTTCTTCATTCTTGTGAACAATACCTTTAAGCCCACAGGTGAGTTTATTAAGACGCCTTTTGCGCTTCCCAAGAACTTCACCCTTGAAAACTACACCGTGGCAATCGATCGAATGAACTTCTGGAAGGCCTTATACAACACAGCCTTCATCACCGTTCTTACAGTGGTTTTCAACATGCTGGTGGGCAGCATGACAGGATATTTTTTCGCAAGAAAGAAGTGGAAAGTAAATAAGATTGTCTTCGGATCCTTCCTTGCTTCCATGGTGGCACCTTTTCAGGTATACATGATTCCGCTGGTTCGAATCTATGCAGGAAAATTTGGATTGTCCAACAATCTTTTGATGGTTGTATATATTGCGGTTGGATTAAACCTGCCTTTTGCAGTTTTCCTTTACAAGGGATTTACGGAAGGAATTCCCGAGGAACTTGACGAAGCTGCAAGAATAGATGGATGTGGTTTTACCAGAACGTTCTTTAGAATAATAATGCCGTTATTAAAGCCCATTATTATTACGGTTACGGTTTTCGTGGCAATGGGAGTATGGAACGACTATCTGATGTCAAGCCTGTTCCTTACAAAGACTCACACCAAGACTTTGGCAATTGCCATTAAGACCTTCCTTACCAACCATTCAGCAGAGTATTCCCCCATGATGGCGGGACTTTTGCTTGGAATCCTTCCCATGCTGGCTTTCTATCTGATTGGACAGAAGTACATCATAGAAGGCGTAGTTGCAGGAAGTGTCAAGGGTTAACCCTGTTTGGAATTAAGAAAAGTACCGGGAGTGCAGCCATAGAGCTTTTTGAAGGTGTTGATAAAGGACTTCACATTGGGGAATCCGTTATCGAAGGCACAATCCGTCAGATTGGTCTTTCCTGATGAAAGCTGTTCGGCGGCATGACTGGCGCGAACGAAGTTAAGATATGAATGAAAAGTTACTCCCAGGGATTCTTTAAAGAGCCTTGAGAAGTAAGTGGGAGAGTATTTAAAATAACCTGACACGCTCTCCACGGACAAATCCTCGCGATAATGGGCTTCGATATAATCTGTAAGCTGCATGGTTATATCCGAGGAGTTCATTCCGACTTTGGAGGCAGAGTCAGGGCTTATACAGTATTTGGTTATTATTCCTAAGAGGGCATAGGTTTTGCTCATGAGAAGAAAAGGATATTCCTTATCCTCTTCATCAAGGTTATAAACATCCAAAGCAATATGCCTTATTTCATCGGTCACATGTTTGATGCCGGGATTTCTGAAGAACAGATTCTTCCCGACCCATTTCTCCACGAAGGGGTTTGAAATGATGAAACTGATGCCGGTGAAGTGGTCCTCTAAGGAAACGTAACTGCAGGAGTGAAGCTCACAGCTGTTAATGAGAATCCAGTCGGATTCCTTCATATCGAAGTGGCTGCTTCCTGAGTTGAAGCGAATGTTACCGGTTAAGTTAACGGTAACCTCAATGCTTCTGTGCCAGTGAAGGGGAGAATAAATAAGATTTCCCTCCAAATTGTGGCGATAAATCTGCACAGGAAGTAAACTGAATATATCATTGTTGGATTCGTAGAAATCTGTCATGATAACCTCCGAAAGTTACACATAAATGATAGCATAAAGAAAAGGGAATGGCTATGACTGTTAAAGAGATAATTGAAGGCGTAATCGAAAAGAGCGGAAGCAGACGTTTCCCCTATAACGAGACCTGTGATCATCTTATGATCGGGGATGAAAACATGGAAGTGACCGGAGTAGTCACCACCTTTATGGCCACTGTGGATGTGATTAAAGAGGCCATTAAGCTCGGGGCCAATTTCATTATTACCCATGAGCCCACCTGGTTTACGGGTAAGGATGACGAGGACTGGCTTACAGAGGATCCGGTATACCTTTCAAAGAAGAAAATCCTCCTTGATAACAAAATAGCCATCTGGAGATTCCACGATCACATGCATGCGGGAACCGAGGACTGGATTTATCACGGCTTTGACGAGGAGTTTGGCTGGAGATACTACAGGGAAAGAGATAAGAGAGGCTTCGGCGGGACTTATGTGCTTCCGGAGACAAGTCTCGGAGAACTTGTGGATTTTTTCAAGGATAGATTAAATCTCAAAGCCTTGAGGGTAATCGGTGATCCAAAGATGCCCGTAAGAAGAGTGGGAGTTTTGGTAGGCGGCGGCAGCCTCGGTTTAGGGGTTGAGAACATGCCTATGATATACATGAAAGAGCGGGATATTGACGTTGTAGTATGCGGAGATATTACTGAGTGGACTCTTTCAGCTTATGTAAGAGATGCTTCCCAAATGGGAATGAATAAAGCTATGATAGTTTTGGGACACGAAAGAAGCGAGGAGTGCGGAATGAAGCATCTTCCGGGATGGCTTAAGAGCATTACGGGAGATATTCCCGTTACCTTCGTGGATGCGGGTGATCCTTTCACTTACATGATTTAGGGGGCATATATGAAAGAGATTCTTACAATCAACGTCAATCTTACAGATATTTATGAGGTAAAAGGGAAAACTGCCGAAGCGGTAATGATTAATTTCGGCGGTGATGCGAAGTCGGAGTTTTTCGAAGGGGTAATACTTCCCGGTGGTGTTGACACCCAGAAGGAATTCTATCCCGAAAGAAGAACTCTTTCCGCAAGATATATTCTTGAGGGAAAAGATATGGAAGGGGAAAAGTGCCGAATCTTTATAGAGAACAACGGCACGGCTGACGAGAATAAGTTCGTCCATGAGACAACACCGAGAATCATTACGGATTCCAAGGCACTTTCATGGATGGAGACAGCCACGTTAAAGGGGACGCTGGAACCCAAAGAGGGCGGCGTTATCATACATATCTTTAAAGCAGACTGAGAGGAGATATTTAATATGTCATATTTACAGGTTAGTTATTTTTCACCTTCTATCTGGAGACAGACCACATTTCACATGTGTCTTCCCAACGATGTTCCCCCTGAAATGAAAGAGGGCAACAAAAACTACGACAGACCAATGAAGACTCTTATGCTTCTTCACGGTTATTCAGGAAACACCAGAGACTGGACACTGGGAAGCCTTATCAGTGACCTGGCTCTTAAATATAATATGGCTGTTATCATGCCTTCAGGCGACAACAGCTTCTACCTTAACGCAAAGGGATGCTGCTTTAAGTACGCAGATTTCGTAGGCTTCGAGCTCCTTGATTACTGCAGAAAAACCTTCGGCCTCTCAAAGGAAGCAAAGGATACATTCATAGGCGGCCTTTCCATGGGGGGCTTCGGTGCAATCCACGCAGGACTTGAGCACCCCGAGAACTATGGCAAAATCTTTGGCCTCTCATCAGCACTTATCGTTAACGGCCTTAAGGATATTAAGCCCGGAGTAAACGACGGAATTGCAGATTATGACTATTACTGCCACGTATTCGGTGACCTTGATAAGGTTAAAGAAACAGTTAACGATCCCGAGTTTATCGTTAAGGAAAGACTTAAAAAGGGCGAGACCATTCAGCCTGTATTTATGGCCTGCGGTTCAGAGGATTTCCTTATTGAGAACAACAGGCAGTTCAGAGATTTCCTTAATGAGCATAAGGTAAATCTTACATATAAAGAAAGCGAAGGAATCCATGACTGGATTTTCTGGAATAAATACTTGGAGCCTGCCATTGAATGGGCTTTGGAGGATTAGAAATGTTACTTGATAAGCTGAATCAGATTAAAGACTGGAAAGCACCGGTGATCCCTTCGGATATTCCTCACGGGGATATGCCGGGAGATAAGGTTGAGATAAATGATGGCCATGTAATGAAGGCCAATGTAATTTTTCCAAGACTCCTTGAACTTATGAAGGATGAGGCATTAAAGGGAAAAGAAAAGATTGTTATTACCGTATGCGGCGGTTCGGGAGTAGGCAAGTCGGAAATCGCTTCCATTCTTTCCTTCTACCTTACATCTGCAGGCATAAAGAGTTACACCTTATCGGGGGACAACTATCCAAGAAGAATCCCCATGCTTAACGATGCGGAGAGACTTCGTGTTTATGAGGAACTTGGAAGAGAGGGCCTTGCGGATTATCTTGGCTCCGATAAGGAGATTAACTTTAAAGAGATAGAGAAAATAGCTCTTGATTTCAAAGAGGGAGCTAAGAACATCAGCCTAAGACGCCTTGGGAGAAAAGAGGATGAGCTTTGGTATGATGACGTGGATTTCTCAGATACGGATGTACTTATTATTGAGTGGACCCACGGCAACAGCGACAACTATAAGGGAGTGGATATCCCTATTCTTCTTAACAGTACTCCCAAGGAAACACTGGAGCACAGAAGATCAAGAAACAGGGATGGAGCAACTGACTCACCTTTTACCACAATGGTTCTTGAAATCGAGCAGGGACAGATTAAAGATCAGGCACATAAGGCAAAGATAATCATTTCAAAGCAGGGAGAAATCTTAAGCTTTGATGAGTATGAAAAGCTTATGGAAGCGGAGAAGTAATTATGAGTAATACATCAGGGGCCAACAATAAGCCCATGTTAAATGCATATCCGGACAGTATGGGAGGAACCCTTAAAGATATCACCGGATTTCTTTCATCGGATGATTTGAAGGGTACTTTTTCATCCTTCTATATCCTGCCTAGTCTCTATCATACAGATTTGGACAGAGGCTTCTCGGTTATTGATTATTCCCTTGAGGAGAGTCTTGCAAAGAGGGAGGACCTAAGTGCTTTACAGGACATGGGGATAGACTTAAAGCTTGACTTTATCTTAAACCATGCCTCGGTTCAGTCTCCCCAGTTTAAAGATCTGGTGGCAAAAGGTGAAGCCTCTCCTTACAAGGATTTCTTTATCAACTGGAACGAGTTCTGGGAAGGAAAGGGAGAGATGACTCCCGAAGGCTACATCAAGCCCGATGACAAATACATAAAGGATATGTTCTTCAGAAAGCCCGGACTTCCCATTCTTATGGTTAAGATGCCTGACGGAAAGAAGGTTCCCTATTGGAACACCTTCTACCAGGAGGTTAAGGAAACTCCTGAAGGAGAGAAGTATTTGGGTCAGATGGACCTTAATATCAAGTCTCCTTTGGTTTGGGATTTCTATGACGATACCCTTAGGAAAATATCCGAGTATGGAGCAAGCATTGTTCGACTTGACGCTTTCGCCTATGCACCAAAGGAACCGGGACTTAAGAATTTCCTTAATGAGCCGGGAACCTGGGATTTGTTATCAAAGGTAAGAACTTTGGCAGATAAGTATGGACTGACTCTGCTTCCGGAAATACACGCAAGCTACAGCGAGAAGATATATGAGACCATAGCAGATAAGGGTTATATGACCTATGACTTCTTCCTGCCGGGACTTATTATCGATGCTTTCGAGAATAAAGACGGCTCTACCCTTGTGGCCTGGGCCAATGAGCTGATTGATAAGAAGATTAAGACAGTCAACATGCTTGGCTGCCACGACGGAATACCTCTTCTTGACCTGAAGGGCCTCATCCCTGAGGAGCAGATTGAGAAACTTATTAAGACTGTTGTTGGCAGAGGAGGCTTTGTGAAGGATCTTCACGGTGCCAAGAACATGTACTATCAGGTTAATGCCACTTATTATTCGGCTCTCGGTGAGGATGATAAGAAGATGCTGGCTGCAAGGGCTTTGCAGTTATTTATGCCGGGGAAACCTCAGGTGTGGTATCTTGATTTGCTGGCAGGAAAGAATGACTATGAGGCTGTGAAGGCAGCAGGCGCCGGCGGACATAAGGAGATAAACAGAACCAACTACACATCTGAAATGGTTTCAGAGGCTCTCAAAAAGGATGTTGTAAAGAGACAGATTGAACTTCTCAGATTCAGAAACAGTTTTGGAGCTTTCTCCTTTGACAGTACAATTGAAGCCAAAGCCAATAAGGATGTTATCTTCATCAAATGGATTAAGGGTGAATATGCAGCAACCCTTAAACTGAATCTTACGGATTTTGACTGCGTAATCATTGCAAAGGATAAAGACGGGGAGAGAGTAATATGAAATATAATACCTTCTTTCAGACCTTAGCTTTTGACAGGGTTTTGCCCTATGAAGGACAGGTAGAGTGTCTGGTTTATGAAGAGGGCAAGCCCTTTCTTCAGATAAAAGCGCCGGAAGCGGATAAGGTGAACTTCCGCTATGAAGAAGTTGACCATTACTGCACCAAAGATGAATCCGGAATATGGAAGACACCTTATACCGCAGTAAGCGCAATGAACTATGTTCAGCTTATAGTTGACGGGGTGGAATTAATAACTCCCATGCTTCCAATTTCCTATGGGTATTCGAGACCCTATAACTATGTGGAGTTGGAGACCGATGACGATTTTTACAAAATTAAAGATGTTCCCCACGGAAGCGTCAGAAGAGAATTCTTTGAATCAAGTGTAACCGGCGAGTGGGAGAGCTGCGTGGTCTATACGCCTCCGGGATATGATGAGACTTACAAGACCTATCCTGTGCTTTACTTACAGCACGGTCACGGCGAGAACGAGATGGGCTGGACGGCAGCAGGCAAGGTTAATTTCATTATGGATAACCTTATTGCCGAGGGTAAGACGGTGCCTTTCGTAATCGTTATGAACAACGGAATGGTCCAGAAGGTGGATGAGAAGGGCAGGAGAGTGGTTGATTTTCTCCTGTTTGATAAATACCTTATGGAGGATGTTATTCCCTTCATAGAGAAGAAATTCAGGGTTGGAGGTAAGAAGGTATATAGAGGCATGGCGGGACTTTCCATGGGCTCTTTGCAGACCTGTCTTACGGGCTTTGCACATCCTGAGATGTTTGATTGCCTTGGAGTGTTCAGCGGATTTGTTACGGATATAATTCAGGGAACAGAGCTTGATTTGCCCGGAAGAGAAGTAAGCGCCAATGAGCACTTAAAGCTTCTGGATGACGGAAAGAAGTTTAACGCGTTGTTTAACGTCTTCTTCAGATCCATGGGTGATAAAGATCCTTTCTGGAGCAATTTCGCTCATGATGATGAGCTTCTTAAGGAGAAAGGTATCACCCAGGTCCGAAAAGTTTATGACGGAACCCACGACTGGAATGTATGGCGTGAGTCCTTCAGAGATTTTGCAAAATTAATATTTAAGAATGTTTAAAGCTTCTTATATTCAGGGATGCGGTTTTCGAATACAGTGTAGTATTTGAAGCCGCATTCTTTTAACATGTCTTCGGCAACATTAAAGTCCGCAGCCACGTCCTTTGCATAGTGGGCATCGGAGCCGATGGTGATGATTTCGCCGCCAAGCTCCTTGTATCTTTTAAGGATACCAATGTGAGGGTGGGCAAAGGAGAGCCCTTTTCTTATTCCTGCGGTATTTATCTCAATACCTTTTTCATTCTCAATCAGTTCCTCAAGCATGCGGTCGAAAAGGTCGCGGTATTTCTCGTAAGAATAGTTCTGATCCTTGGATGCACCGTATCTTACAACATAATCAAGGTGACCATAGACATCGAAGTTCTTAAACTTTTTGATGTTTTCAAACTCAGATTCGAAGTATTCTCTGTAGGCTTCCTCGTCGCTTCTTCCCTCGTAGAAGGAGGGCCAGCAGATGTCCATGCCCCTTACAAGGTGGGATGAAGCAATAATGAAGTCGAAGTCGTAGGACTTGGCATAGGCGGCAATCTCCTTAAGGCATGATGTCTGGATGCCAAGCTCGATACCAAATAGAAGTTTAATCTTGCCTTCGTATTCATCCCTCATCTTCAGAAGCTCATAGAGGTAAGAATCGGTGTTAACCTCAAAAGCACCGGGATTTGGAAACTCATCCGATGTGGGGAAATTAATATCCATATGCTCGGTGAAGCACATGTGGGTTAAACCCTTGGAAATTCCGGATTCGATGACATCTCTCATTGGAGCATCGGAATCCTCTGAAAAAGCTGTATGTATATGGAAATCTGATGTTATAGACATAAACCTGTCTCCCTTCGTCTTGATATGGTAAATGATAGCGGAAATGTGAGGAAAAAGCAATAATTCTCACAACTTGATGAATTGTGGAAAAATAAAATTTTTAGTGGTAAAATGGCATTATGAGACGTCTGGATGCGGTTTTAAAAATAGAATTTGTATATATGCTATTGCTGGCAATAGCTCTATTTTGTTATGCCTTATTTACGGATGACGTGCAGGGAGAGGCTTATATCGGCTCTTTTGATGTTGAGGAACTGACCGATGGATGGACATTGACCGAACCTGACGGCACCGTTACCGAGGATGTTTCTTTGCCTGTAAGGAGAAACGGAGCCGAAGGGGATGAGTTCATTCTCACCAACACTCTTCCTGAAGGCGTGCGTGAGGGCACGACAATCAGCATGAGAGCAACCAGGCAGAACCTTCGAATCCTTGTAAACGGAGAAGACAGAGGGCTTTATCGCGCTGTCAACTTCAATGGCGTAAGGGAAGCTGTGGTAAGCGGTTATGCAATAGCGGACCTTAAGGACGGGGATGGCGGAGGACAGATAAAGATTATTGTCACCGCCAGAAGAACTGAGTCCCAGATTTTTAATCCTCTGATTTATGGATACGGAAACAATGTATGGTTTCCTTATATAAAGCAGAATATTTTCCTGGTTATTATTGCCAGTGCCCTGGTCTTCGCCGGAGCAGTAGCAATTGTCACCTTTTTATTCGTACGTAAGAAGATTAATTCGGCAAGTGCTATTTTGTACCTGGCCTTTGTAATGATTGTTGATGGTTTGTGGATCATTAGCGAATCTCCCATCAGGCAGATCATCTTTAAATCTCCATCCTATTCGAGTGTCTTCGCTTTCCTTTTGGTGGAGTCCCTGGCGGGATTTGGAGCCATGTATTTTAATGAAATTCAGGAGCACAGGTATGAGAAGATTTATGTGCCTCTGGAGGCCATTATTTTCATACAGGTACTTATTAATACCATCCTTCATTTTACAGGAACCGTAGAATTCTACACCACTTTGGTATTCTCACATATCTGGACCATCGTTACGATTATCGCGGGTCTTACCTGTATGGTAATTGATATAAGGAAGAATCTTATCAAAAGATACAGCATAGTTGCCTTTGGGATGCTGGTTCTTATTGTATCTGCGGCCTTTGAGCTGATTGTCTTCTATGTCGGCACTTCCACCCTTGGCGTATTCTTGGGCCTTGGACTTATGATTCTTCTTGGAACCACTGCCATGCAGACCATTAAGGATGCAATTTCAAGGGTCGAGGACAGAAGAATCTACTCCGAGAAAATGACTCAGGCCACCTTCCAGACCATTGCAGGCACCATCGATGCAAAGGATGAGTATACAGGCGGTCACTCTGAAAGAGTGGGAGAATATGCGGCGAAAATTGCCACATGGATGGCTGAGACATATTCCTTCACTGATGATGATATTGCCAGAATCAGACAGATTGGACTGATGCATGACATCGGCAAAATCGGCGTGCCCGACAGCGTACTTAATAAGAAGGGAAGACTGACAGACGAAGAGTTTAACCTGATGAAGCAGCACACCGTCATCGGTTCCGATATCCTTAAAAACATTGAGGATGTGGCAGGCCTAAGAGACGGTGTAAGACATCACCACGAGCGCTACGATGGAAAGGGTTACCCCGACGGACAAAAGGGTGACGAGATTACTCCATTCGCAAGAATCCTTTGTATAGCCGACAGCTTCGATGCCATGACCAGCGACCGTGTCTACAGGGGAAGACTTACCAGGGAGCAGGTCCTTGACGAAATCGAGAAGAACCGCGGAACGCAGTTTGCCCCGGAAGTGGCGGATACTGTCCTTGCGATGATTAAGGATGGGCTGCTGGAGTGCTGAGTTTTTTTCGAGATTTTACATTTTCTGCTTGATTTTGCATATGAAATTATGTAGAATATTGGTGCTGACAAAATTTTATCAATCCGTATGCATGGCTTGGTAAAAAAAATAAATACTCAATTATATTTTAGGAGGAATCTAAAATGGCAGTTAAAGTAGCAATTAATGGTTTCGGCCGTATCGGTCGTCTTGCATTCAGACAGATGTTTGGTGCAGAAGGATATGAGGTTGTAGCAATCAACGATTTAACATCCCCCAAGATGTTAGCTCATCTTCTTAAGTATGACTCTTCACAGGGTAAGTACGCTTATGCAGATCAGGTTACAGCAGGTGAGGATTCAATCACTGTTTGCGGTAAGACCCTTAAGATCTACAAAGAGCCCGATGCTAATAACTGTCCTTGGAAGGAGCTTGACGTAGACGTTGTTCTCGAGTGTTCAGGTTTCTATACATCTAAGGAAAAGGCACAGGCACACATCAATGCCGGTGCTAAGAAGGTAGTTATTTCTGCTCCTGCAGGTAACGATCTTCCTACAATCGTTTACAATGTAAACCACAAGACTCTTACAAAGGATGACAAGATCATTTCTGCAGCTTCTTGTACAACAAACTGCCTTGCTCCTATGGCTAAGGCTCTTAACGATCTCGCTGGCATCAAGTCAGGTATCATGAGCACAATCCACGCTTACACAGGTGATCAGATGATCCTTGATGGTCCTCAGAGAAAGGGTGACCTCAGAAGATCTCGTGCAGGTGCTATCAACATCGTTCCCAACTCAACAGGTGCAGCTAAGGCAATCGGCCTTGTTATCCCTGAGTTAAACGGTAAGCTCATCGGTTCCGCACAGCGTGTTCCTACTCCTACAGGTTCTACAACAATCCTTGTAGCAACTGTTGAGAAGAGCGTTACTAAGGAAGAGATCAACGCAGCTATGAAGGCAGCAGCAACTGAGTCATTCGGTTACAACGAGGAAGAGATCGTTTCTTCTGATATCGTTGGATCAACATATGGTTCAATCTTTGATGCTACTCAGACCATGGTTGGTGAGGACAATCTTGTACAGGTTGTTTCATGGTATGACAACGAGAACTCATACACAAGCCAGATGGTTCGTACAATCAAGTACTTCGCTGAGTTAAACTAATAGTTAGTTTATTCTAAGGCCTAATTTAGGGTCCGGTCGTTTGGGCCGGACCCTTATTTTTTACAAAATATAACGGAGGAAAACAAAATGGCACTTAACAAAAAGACAGTTGATGATTTTAGTGCAGCAGGTAAAAGAGTTTTAGTTCGTTGCGACTTTAACGTACCTTTGAAGAATGGAGAGATCACCGACGATACACGTATCGTTGCAGCTCTTCCCACAATCAAGAAATTAATCGCTGACGGCGGAAAGGTTATTCTTTGCTCTCACCTTGGTAAAGTTAAAGAAGGACCTAACGAGAAGGAGTCACTTGCACCCGTTGCTAAGAGACTTTCCGAGAAGCTCGGCAAGGAAGTTAAATTCGTTTCAGATTATCATGTAACAGGCGAGGAAGCTACAAAGGCAGTTGCAGCTATGCAGCCCGGCGACGTAGTTCTTCTTCAGAATACACGTTTCCGTATGGAAGAGGAGACAAAGCCCCAGAAGGCCGGCGAAGCTTTTGCAAAAGAGCTTGCTGATCTTGCTGATGACTATGTATGTGATGCATTCGGTTCAGCTCACAGAGCACATGCTTCTGTTGCAGTTGTTACCAAGTACATCTCTGCAAAAGGTGGCGTAAACGCAGTTGGATACCTTATGCAGAAAGAGATCGATTTCCTCGGCAATGCCGTTGAGAATCCTGTCCGTCCTTTCGTTGCAATCCTTGGTGGTGCTAAGGTAGCTGATAAGCTTAACGTTATTGATAACCTTCTTGAGAAGGCTGATACCCTCATCATTGGTGGTGGTATGGCATTCACCTTCTTAAAGGCTAAAGGATATGAAGTAGGTAACTCTCTTGTTGACCTTGAGAAGATTGACTACTGTAAGGAAATGATGGCTAAGGCTGAGAAGCTTGGCAAGAAGTTACTTCTTCCCATCGACACAACCATTGCTAAAGCATTCCCTGATCCCATCGACGGACCTATCGAAGTCAGTGTTGTAGATGCTGACAAGATTCCTGCTGATATGGAAGGTCTTGATATCGGAACCAAGACACAGACTCTCTTCGCAGATGCTGTTAAGGCTGCTAAGACTGTTGTTTGGAACGGACCTATGGGCGTATTCGAGAACCCTACACTTGCTAAGGGTACAATCGCAGTAGCTAAGGCTCTTGCTGAGACAGATGCTACAACAATCATCGGTGGTGGTGACTCCGCTGCAGCTTGTAACCAGCTTGGTTTCGCTGACAAGATGAGCCACATTTCAACAGGTGGTGGAGCTTCCCTTGAGTTCCTTGAGGGTAAGGAATTACCTGGTGTATATGCAGCTGATGATAAGTAAAATCTCGTAGAGGTTTAGTTATTAAGGAGAAAAGAAAATGGCTAGAAGAAGAATTATTGCCGGCAACTGGAAGATGAACAAGACTCCCAGCGAGGCTGTTGCACTTTGTGCAGAATTAAAAGATCTTGTTAAGAATGATGCAGTTGACGTAGTTTACTGCGTACCTGCTATCGATATCGTTCCTGTAGTAGAGGCTGTTAAGGGCACAAACGTTAAGGTTGGTGCTGAGAATATGTACTTTGAGGAGAAGGGTGCTTTCACCGGTGAGATCTCTGCAGCAATGCTGAAGGACGCAGGTGTTGAGTACGTTATCCTTGGTCACTCCGAGAGACGTGAGTACTTCAAGGAAGATGACGAGCTGTTAAACAAGAAGGTTAAGAAGGCTTTCGAAGCTGGTCTTACTCCTATCCTTTGCTGTGGCGAGACTCTGGAGCAGAGAGAAATGGGTATCACCCTTGACTGGATCCGTCTGCAGATCAAGTCTGACTTAAAGGACGTTACCGCTGCACAGGTTGCAAGCATGGTAATCGCTTACGAGCCCATCTGGGCAATCGGAACCGGCAAGACAGCTACTACCGAGCAGGCTGAAGAAGTTTGCAAGGCAATCCGTGAGACCATCGCTTCTGTATACGATCAGGCTACTGCCGATGCAGTTCGCATCCAGTACGGCGGATCTGTAAATGCAGGCAACGCAGCTGAACTGTTTGCTCAGGCTGACATCGATGGCGGTCTGGTAGGCGGCGCTTCCTTAAAGGCTGACTTCGGTAAGATCGTTAATTACTAAGGTCTGTGATACCAAAGATCAGTAATACCTAAAATCAGTAATGATTTAGATCAGAGAAAACAATGAAACCCGGAGACCATGCATCATGGCTTCCGGGTATTTTTTTCTTATTTTTTGATCCTATAAGTCTATCCGGCAGATTGCTCCGAACGGATGCGAAGGGACGCTCCGTTTTCTTTAAGCCACCTTCGGCAGACCTTGTAGTCGGGACAGATCCGTTCCACTTCCTGCCAGAAGGCGGGAGAGTGATCCATGTGGAGCAGATGGCACAGTTCGTGTACCACCACATAGTCCAGAACCTGCGGAGGGGCGAGGATCAGGCGCCAGTTAAAGTTCAGGTTTCCCTTGGAGGAGCAGCTTCCCCAGCGGGTTTTCTGATCCCGGATGGAGATGCCCTGATAGGGCTTGCCGATCATAGGACTGTAATATTCTACCCGGGAGGTTATAACTTCCCGGGCTTTTTTTCGGTAAAAGGCTTCTAACCTGGCTGCTTCTTCGGGGGAGTAAACGGGAGTGGCCGCATGGATCTGGTCTACCCGCTGTTTTCGCCGGATCACCTTCTCCGTGTTTTTAAAGATCCAGGCAGCTTTTTCCTGAAGAAATGCCTGAATACGGGACTCGGAGAGGCGGTAAGGCGCGCGGACGATCACGTTTCCTTCTTCGCCGATCTCTACGCTCATAGTGCGTCTGGCGGAACGGATCAGGGTATAGTGAATGGTCCGGTTTCCCACGGGTACTGCGTGGGTGGTGGGTTCATCCCTGCCGGAAAGCAGGTGTTTGTTTGCATTCGTATCGTTCATAACGAACTGATTATAGCAGAATCCGGTCTGCAAATCCTGAACTGCCATCATTTTTTTTGAAAGCTTTTTTAAAAGTATTTTTTGAAACGGAAACAATAGAGAAACAAAAATACCAGATCCTTCAGAAAAAAATACGATCGAAAGACAAGACGGAAACAAAACACTAACATTTCTATGTTACGATAAGGATAATAATATCGATAAAAATTTTTTTTGGATCGTGAATGTATATTCATGCATCATTGTATACAATAACGCAGAAATATTTTTAATCCCTTTTCAGATCAATCCAAACAGCAGAGCCAAAACAGTGTACAATACAAAGGCAGATGCGAAATATAGAGGAAACAGGGTAGGAGAGCATGGAACAGAATAGCCAAACAGAAAAGAGACGGTGCATCCTGGTTTGTGCAGGGGATTTTACACCGGTGGAGATCGAAAAGAACGAAGGGGATCTGATCATTGCCTGTGACGGCGGATATGAATATTGCCAGATGATCGGTCTGCAGCCGGATATCATCCTGGGGGATTATGACTCCGTATCGGAGCACGTAAGGAGCCAGATCGATTCCATAAAGGAGGAAGGGCTTGCGGAAGTGATCACCCTGCCGGTGGA
>JAEEGH010000848.1_pt1 | contig 94644 bp, 86 predicted proteins | sample 9134181 | NCBI WGS metagenome assembly JAEEGH01 (sample SAMN16246544, study PRJNA631951) | gut metagenome | biome: gut microbiome; feature: rumen; material: DP-attached | host: Bos | place: Iran: Karaj | collected 2018-10 | reverse complement strand
TATGTGAATCTATTATTTGATATCTTATCATATTTATTTCTCGCAAATATATTAATATCTTCTATTCTTATCATTCTTACAATCAAAGCAATGACAATACATATTTAGTATAACATATTAACTTTGAACGCACAATAAAAATTGAATTTTCCTATAAAGTAAAAAAGCTCTAGATGAGCTTTGAGAGCTTATCTACAGCTTCTTTAGTACATTCTGGTATGTTGGCACACCTAAACGGTATGCCAAGAGCTTCATATTTAGGGATACAGAGTTTATGAAAAGGAAGCAGCTCTATCTTTTCAAGTGTAGGATAAGAATGTGCTATCCGAGCCATCTCTGAAACTTCTTCTTCAGAATCAGTGTATCCCGGTACCACCACATGGCGTATCCATAACGGTACTCTTTGTTTCGTCACCATATCAAGGAAAAACTGTACTTTTTTCAGACTTCCACCCGTACATTCCCGATATGATTTCTCTATGGTAAATTTAATATCGCAAATAACAAGATCAGTTACTTCTAGGAGTTTTTTATATTTTGAGTAAGTTACGCTTTCCTTATATAACTTAGTAATATTTTCAGAATGATCCCATTTTTCTGTCTGATTATCATCCAAATCTTTATAGGAATTATTCTTCACATCAATATTATTTAATTCGGTTATGTCTTCCGGGAAATTGCCTGAGGTATCAAGACAGGTATGAATCCCATTCTCATGCAGCTTGGTAAACAATTCCGTCACAAACTCAGCCTGTACCAAAGGCTCACCGCCAGATACCGTCACACCACCACCATTGGCGAAGTAAGTTTTATACCGTAAAATCTTACTAACCAATTCATCCGCAGTGTAGGGCGTACCAAGATGACGCTTAGGTTCGTGCGGATCCATAACAAGCCACGTATCCGGATTATGGCAGTACATGCACCTCAATGGACATCCCTGCAGAAAGACGCAGAATCGGATGCCCGGTCCATCTACTGCTCCCATACTCTGGAGTGAGTGAATATATCCAATTGTTTTATTGTTTATATTATTCATAGTATTATAAAGTAGGTCAGTCGAGATAGCAATGCAGGATAAAACCTTAAAGCGTGCAGTGGATATGCTAAGCGGTTATGGTTTTAGACTGTATTGATATCCCGACTGACCGAACAAAAATATTATACAGCCTCATGGAAGGTACGACTGATAACTTCCTTCTTCTGCTCCAATGTCAGTTTATTAAAGATTACAGCATAACCCGATACACGGATGGTAAGTGTAGGATACTTCTCGGGGTTGTTCATAGCATCGATCAGAGTCTCACGGTTAAGCACATTAACATTTAAGTGATGCGCACCCTGAGCAAAATAACCGTCAAGGATATTGATCAGGTTATCATAACGTTCTTCATCCGAATGTCCAAGAGCCTGAGGTACGATGGAGAAGGTATTGCTGATACCGTCCTTGCAGGTCTTGTACTGAAGCTTAGCTACAGAGTTGAGTGAAGCAAGAGCACCGTTCTTGTCCCTGCCATGCATAGGATTTGCACCGGGAGCAAAAGGCTCACCTGCACGTCTGCCGTCAGGAGTATTTCCGGTCTTCTTTCCGTACATAACATTGGAAGTGATGGTAAGGATGGAAAGAGTATGCTCGGCATTTCTATAAGTAGGAATCTGCTGTAACTCATGCAGGAAGAGCTCGGTCTGCTCCTTAGCAATCATGTCTACCCTATCATCGTCATTTCCATAGCAAGGGAACTCACCTGTGGTCTCGAAATCCTTGATGAGACCGTTTTCATCACGGATTACACGAACCTTGGCATATTTGATCGCTGATAACGAATCTGCCAAAACTGACAGACCGGCTACACCAAATGCCATATATCTGTGAACATTGGTGTCATGCAGAGCCATCTGAGTCTTTTCATATGCATACTTGTCATGCATATAGTGGATCATGTTCATGGCGGTAACATAGGTCTTTGCCAGCCACTTACGATAGAAGCTCATGCGCTCCATAACCTTATCATAATCAAGGTATTCGTCTTCGTATACAGGCATCTCGGGACCAACCTGTGTATCATATCTCTCATCCTTGCCACCGTTAAGGCTCATAAGCAGGAGCTTTGCAAGATTAGCACGGGCACCGAAGAACTGCATATCCTTGCCAAGACGCATAGCAGATACACAGCAGGCAATGCCGTAGTCATCACCGTAGATAGGACGCATAACATCATCGTTCTCATACTGGATGGCGTGAGTATCGCAGGAAACCTTTGCTGCAAAACGCTTGAAGTTCTTAGGCAGATCCTTTGAATAAAGGACTGTCAGGTTGGGCTCAGCAGAAGGTCCTAATGTATAAAGTGTATTTAATATTCTAAATGAATTCTTGGTAACCAGAGTCCTGCCATCCTCTCCCATACCGCCGATGGACTCAGTGATCCACATAGGATCGCCGGCAAAAAGCTCATTGTATTCAGGTGTACGGAGATGTCTTGCCATACGGAGCTTCATCACAAAATCATCAAGTAACTCCTGAAGCCCGCTCTCGGTATATGTGCCGTTTGCAAGATCTCTTTCAAAATAAATGTCAAGGAATGTGGATGTACGGCCAAGGCTCATGGCAGCGCCGTTCTGCTCCTTGATGGCACCAAGGTATCCGAAATACAGCCACTGGATAGCTTCGCGTGAGTTAGTTGCGGGCTTGCTGATATCCAGGCCGTAAAGAAGCGCCATATCCTTTAACTTACCAAGGAAATTGATCTGCTGATACAGCTCCTCCAGTCTCCTGATGGACTCAGCATCCTGAAGCTGTGAAGCAAGCTCGGCCTTATCCTTCTGCTTGCACTCTATAAGTCTGTCAACACCGTATAATGCCACACGTCTGTAGTCACCGATGATCCTGCCTCTGCCGTATGCATCGGGAAGACCGGTGATAATGCCGACATGACGTGCTTTTCTTATCTCATCACTGTACACTCTGAAAACACCGTCATTATGAGTTGTCCTGTAAAGGAACTCCTCTTCTACCTTTTCAGAAAGCTCGTAGCCGTATGCCTGGCAAGCCTTTCTGGTCATATTAAGTCCACCGAAGGGGTTTACTCCACGTCTTAAAGGACGATCAGTCTGGAGACCTACAATAAGCTCCTTGTCCTTATCAAGATATCCGGGCTTATAGCTTAACAGAGAGGTAACATGCTGGGTATCGATATCAAGCACTCCTCCAAAACGTTGCTCGAGCTCAAAAAGTCCGTTCAGCTTATGCATCAGCTCGCTTGTTCTCTCCGTGGCTCCTTCGAGGAAACTTTCGTCTCCGTCATATGGTGTATAGTTCTGCTGGATAAAATCACGTACATTAATCTCATTCTTCCATGTTTCACCTTTGAATCCTGCCCAAGCTTCCATATTAACCTCCCAAAATTTATAAGTACTTACATTAAAACATTACCGCTTTAGTTCACAAAAGAGTATACAAAAAGGGCAGTGCTTTCAAAGAAAACACTGCCCAGACGGTCGGCTTGATCTAACTGAACAGGCTCACCGTAGTTGATTCTACGAGTACTCATCCGTCAGAGTCCTGTTCTGATTATTAAGATAACATAAGCTGCAATTTTAGTCAATATACAAAATCAACAAATTTTTCTTTTTTATCTGTACTTTTTCTCGGGATATTTCTTATAATATTCCTCTTTATCCTCATACATACGTCTGTCAGCCAGGCTCATGCATTCACGGATATCTATCTTCTCGGTTTCGTAACACCAGCCCAAAGCAAAGTTTACGTCTTTATCTGCATCGCAGATTTTTCTGAGCTGTGCGATTTTTTCTTTAATCTCATCCTCGGTGACGTTCATACAAATGATCATGAACTCATCACCGCCTGCACGGTAAATGTCCTCATCCACGAATACCTGCTGAAGCATTGCACCGCACTTTTTGAGCATACGGTCTCCTGCAGCATGTCCCAAACAGTCATTGGTCTTCTTAAGTCCGTTAAGGTCGGCAAATATTACTCCTATACTCTGAGGATAAATATAGGCAGGGTTATCAAATTCAGCTATCCTGTTATTCATGGCATTACGGTTTTTAGTACCTGTCAAGGCATCCATAATACTCATCTTTTCCAGCTTTGTAAGCAGCTGATAATTGGCAATTCTTGAAGCTATAAAGAATGATGTAAGCTCAAGAACTCCCTTTATCTTCATGACATTTTCTACAGCAAAGTTTGATGCCCATATATAACCGATAAGCTTGTCATTATACTGTAATTTGAAAAGCACCAGTGTTTCAACGGTATTTCTGTTCAAAGCCTCATACCAGACAGGATTTCTTTCCTTTATTATCTGCCTGTCCTGCTCATTTTTTACTATCAGGCTTGAACTGCCGGCCATCGTATCTTTCCAACCCTCTACAGTTGTATAAAAGCCTTTGCTCATCATCTCACCGGTACGCTTGGCTATATAATCCTCTTGCAGCGAGTCGGCAAGCACCAGAGATTCCCTGGCCTCTTCATCTACCAGTATTACACAGCATCTGCGAGCCTGGCAGATATCCCTGATATCCTTTATGACCTCATTTATGGTTTCCTTGAAATCCTTTGTACCATGAAGCTTAATACACGAATCCAGTACAGCTTTTGATACATCCGGCGGCACATCCGTCATGATGGCGGTATCGACTCTATGGGTAACAGAATAGGTATACAGACAGTATCCGATATTTTCCTCATCGGACTTTATGGGAAGGAAATACATCTCGAGCCACTGAGCACCCTCAAATATTTCTATGTATGAGTGATGTGTCTGATGTAATATAGCACTCCTGTAGCAGTAATCCTCAAAATTCAGGCTTTTAGGCAGGTACTTAGTATACAGGTCATTTTCGGTAAAATCCTTTCCGGTCTGCAGTTTCACTTCTTCAATGTGTGCCCGGTTACCGGCTACTGCCCTGATATTACCGTATTTCCCGTCCGGGAATTTCTCCACGGAAAGTATACAGGCCTTACATATGTAATTGTCCAGTATTTTCTTAAAATCCATAACCCACCTGTACTCGACATAAACTAAAACATTTAATAAAACGATATATATAATATTACAACTAAATACAGTATTTGTAAATATGATTTACATTATTTTTACACAACATGCATATTTACGGCTCTTTTGTAATTTACCTGTCAAAAAAACAGTCATTCTCATTAACCCAAATGAGAATGACTGTTTTCATATCTGCAACCAATTTAATATATTATGACCAATAAGGCTTCTGTTCGCTGTTGGATACACCCTTAAGCTTCTCCTTGAACTCATCCAAGATCTCGGTATAATCTTCAGCCTTGTAATCCTTGATTTTCTTATTTTCCACAAGGTTTTTAAGCGTCTCCTCAAACTTTGCAACATCCTGAAGAGCCGTATCCTTATAGTTATTTGAAATATTCATTTTTATCTTCTCAATAAGAAGATCAAGCTGATTTTCCTCTTTGCTCTTGAAAAAAAGTCCCATGACACACCTCCGGTCAACTTTTATTTATCTGATCTAACGCATACCGCTTTCCGTGCGGTACGATCTCATAATCTTTATAATGTTCATCCATCCAGGCAACCGCTTCTGCATATCCCGTATCACTGAACTCAAACTCCTGTTTCAGTTTTTTCTCATCCGGTGTGGCATCAAACCCAAACGGTCCGGGATAGAGATACGCCTCAAGTTTATCTTCTTTCTTTATCAATGCGAAAGAAGTGCCGTTATAACTTCCAAAATATGGCTGAAGCTTTAGATAATTGATTGATATCGGTTTTTCAAACATCCTTTCATCCCTCTTCATTATAGATTATATCAAATATTTGCAATTAAAAAACTGTACTTTTTTTACACAAAGTACAGTTATGATTATTCATATTTTTACTACGGTTGTAGAATGCGCTATATGTAACTCTTAGTTAAGCTTAAGATCGTTCTCCTTAATCCAGTTCATTTTACGGAGTATCAGGCAGAATACTACCGAAAGGATAGCCGGAAGCACAAAACAAACAAGTCCGAGTCCAACCCAGTCAAACGCAGATACTGCAACTGTATCTATTATTTCGCCATCAGCGTTCTTTATAAGCTGTGCAGCCCAGCCATTATCAGCCCAACCAGAAATAACACCTATCTGACCAACAAAGCCGCAGGTACCCATACCTGATGAAATCGGAGCTCCGTTCATCTGCAACTTAAAGATGCATGTAGCTATAGGACCCGTTATGGCACTGGCAAGTGTAGGCGGGATCCAGATACGGGGGTTCTTTACTATGTTGCCCATTTGAAGCATACTTGTTCCAATTCCCTGTGAGATCAGACCACCGACTTTATTCTCGCGGTAGCTCATGAATGCAAAGCCGATCATCTGGGCACAGCAGCCTGCTACTGCTGCTCCGCCGGCAAGTCCGTCAAGGCTTAATGCCATACATATAGCTGCCGAACTGATAGGAAGCGTAAGAACCATACCAACTACTACAGAAACAACTATACCCATAAGGAAAGGCTGCTGATCGGTAGCCCACTTTATGATCTCACCTATTGAATTGGCTGCATCACCGATAGTCGGTGCTGTAGCTACTGAAAGTGATACGCCTGAACCTATGGCTACAAGTGGAGTTACCAATATATCTATTTTAGTCTGCTTAGAGACCAGTTTTCCAAGTTCAGTAGAAATGATCGCTATAAAAAATACTGCCAGCGGACCGCCTGCCCCACCCAATGTATTTGCAGCATGTCCTACTGCAAGCATTGAGAATAAAACAAGGGGTGATGCCTTAAGAGCATATGCTATAGCTACTGCCATGGCCGGACCTGCCATCGCCTTTGCATAGTTTCCCATGTCCACAAGAAAGTCAAATTTAAGCTGTTGACCCAATGTTCCTATGATGGTTCCTACAAGCAATGAAGCGAATAGTCCTTGTGCCATAGCACTCATTGCGTCAACGAAATACGTTTTTGCAGAAATATTGATGTTCTGCTTTTTCAGAAATGCCTTTAGCTTGCTGTCATTCTGATCAGTGTGCTTTTTTTCTTCTGTTGCCATTTTGTTGTCCTTTCTTTGTATACTCACACTGTAACATAGTTCCCATAAAGGTGAAATCGTAAAAGGCAGGGAATGCTTTATGCAACCCCTGCCCCACAGTGTTTTCTAACTGGTGATAAAGTTATCTGTGCTAATGCTTATAGTTGCATTTGCACTATACTATAACCTCTCTCCCCTATAAATGTCAAGGAAATATTTATAAGTATCTACTTTTAATTCTCCACATGCCTGCTCATCGCATGCAATAATAGCATTATTATGGAGCTGAAGTGCACTTAATGTCCACATCTGTGATACTCCGCCCTCTACTACTGCTGCTAAAGCTCTAGCCTTATTATGGCCGTTGATCAGGATCATAACTTCCTTAGAATCGGTAACTGTACCAACACCAACAGATAATGCTTTTGCAGGAACCTGGTTAGGATCATTGTCAAAGAATCTGGAGTTTACTATACGGGTATCCTCTGTAAGATCTCTAACGCCTGTACGGGAATTGAGTGATGTGAAGGGCTCGTTGAATGCGATATGTCCGTCTACACCGCAGCCACCCATAAAGAGGTCGATGCCGCCGTAGGACTTGATCTTCTCTTCATATCTTGCGCACTCTGCCTCAGGATCTTCAGCCAATCCGTTTAAGATATTGATATTCTCTCTCGGGATATCAATATGGTTAAAAAGATTGTCATGCATGAAATACCAGTAGCTCTCATGATGCTCCTTAGGAAGTCCTACATACTCATCCATGTTGAAGGTTACAACATTCTTAAAAGTAACACGGCCTGCTTTGTTAGCCTCTACAAGATTCTTGTATACACCGATGGGTGATGAACCTGTAGGAAGGCCTAAGATAAAGGGTCTGTTCTCTTTGTGGTTGTTGATAGCCTTGATGATGTACTCAGCTGCCCACTTACTCATTTTCTCGTAGTTTTCCTGGATGATTACCTTCATTGTTTTTTCCTCTTTTCTTCATTTTATCAACGTATTTTTTAAAGTCGGAATGCGAAAATATCGCCCCTTATGTACTGCCTTGATGTGTGGAGGGGGCGCCCCTTTTTGTCATAAATCACTTCATGCAGGAACATAACTGCCGTCTCCGGCTCCACCTTTAACAGTCTTGCGACATTCGGTGATGCTTTTTTCAGTGATATGACATGTGTTGCCTGGGCCGGCTCTGTACCGCATTCCTCAAGCAAATTGTACAGAGAGCCGTTTAAATCACTTTCAAGCAGGTAAGAATATGCCATGGAAAAGTGGTTTTCCTCTAAGATAACCGGTACTCCGTCAGCATAGTGTATTCGGATGGTTTCCACTACTCTGCTGCCGGGTGCCACTCCAAGCTCTTCCTCATCTATCGAGGAGGATGGGATTGTTTTCTGATCAAGTACCTTGGTTGAAGGCTTTTTGCCGTTCATCCTGCACGTATCATGAAAACTGTTTACTTCATGGAGTTTTCTCCTGATGGCAGGCACTGTGACGAATGTGCCCTTGCCCTGCTTTTTCTCCAGAATACCCTGTTTTTCAAGCTCTGTGATCGCTTTTCTGACAGTGATACGGCTAACTCCGTATGAAGAGCACATCTCCTGTTCCGCAGGGATACGTGTTCCTACCTGAAGTTCTCCGTTACTGATGCTGTTTTTTATCTTTTGCATCAGCTGCTCATACAGAGGCTTGGAAGCGTCGCTATTAAGTTTTGAGTCATTCTGTTTTTTTTCCATATATTATCTAATCTTCTGCAGATGTCCTGATACCTTCATGGATTCAATTATAGCATCAACCTGCTTCTCGCACTCTTCTATGGTTCCTGCTTCTGACATAACTCGGAGTACAGGCTCTGTACCTGATTTTCTGAGCAGTACGCGGCCGTCATCTCCAAGATCGGCTGTAGCCTTCTCTACTGCTGCCTTAACTGCTTCGTCGTTTAAGGTTTCGTCCTTGTCATCTACCTCTACGTTCTTTAATACCTGCGGGAACATCTGGCAGCCTGCAGCAAGTGCCGAAAGAGGAAGCTTGGTGTCGATAAGTACTGACATAAGCATGATAGCTGTGATAAGACCGTCACCGGTATGAGCGTATTTACGGAATATAACATGTCCGGACTGCTCACCGCCGATCATATGATCGAACTCTTTCATGTTTTCATAAACATATCTGTCGCCAACCGCTGTCTTCTCGTACTCGATGCCCTCCTTGTCAAGTGCCTTGTACAGACCGAAGTTTGACATAATGGTGGTTACTACAGTATTTGAAGGAAGCAGGCCATTCTTCTTCATCCACTTTGAGCAGATGTACATTATCTTGTCGCCGTTAACCTCTTCACCGTTTTCATCTACTGCAAGACATCTGTCGGCATCTCCGTCGAATGCAAATCCGACATCCATCTTGTTTTCCTTTACATATGCCTTAAGTGACTCCATATGGGTTGAACCGCAGTTCATGTTTATATTAAGTCCGTCGGGAGTATCATTTATAACATAGGTCTTTGCTCCGAGTGCGTTGAATACAGCGGGTCCGATCATCCATGATGCACCGTTTGAGCAGTCAAGAGCTATCTTATAGTTTTCAAATGAACGTGTTGCAAGTCCGGTAAGGTATCCGATATAACGGTTTCTGCCGGTATAGAAATCTATAGTGCGTCCGATAGCATCATCTACTGCATTCTCAAGCTCTGCAGGCTCTCCGTCTATGAACTTCTCAAGTTCATTCTGAAGATCGTCATCCATCTTCTCGCCTTCGCTGTTCATAAGCTTGATACCGTTATCAAAATAAGGATTGTGTGATGCAGAGATCATAACTCCACAGTCAAAACCCTCTGTACGGGTGATATAGCTGACACAGGGAGTAGTGGTTACATGCAGGAGATATGCATCCGAACCAGTGGATGTGATACCTGCTGCAAGTGCATTTTCATACATATAGGAAGATCTTCTGGTATCCTTTCCTATAACAATCTTTGCAGGCTCTCCGTTATGCTTGTTCTTGTAATACCAGCCTAAAAACTGACCTGTTTTAAATGCATGCTCTGCTCTTAAAACCTTTCCTGCTTTTCCTCTGAATCCATCTGTTCCAAAATACTTTCCCATGAGCGTCTCCTTCTTAGTTTTTTCTCCTCGTATAATATGTATTGCCTATGGCAGTCCTTGAAAAGGACGTCACTGCCGGAATCCGATACAGAATTCCGTCTGATTAATTAACACAAGTAAAATTATAAAGAATTAAAATTCTTTGTCAATATAATGTTATATAACATCATATATTTTTTATATTATTTTTATAAATGAATGCTTCCGTGCCCGAAACAAAAAAAGACAGAGAACGTGTCCCTGTCTTTCTATACCGGTTGTGTAATCGGTTTTTTATTTCAATATTTTTCTTGTTGCTCTGTTGCTTTCCTTCATTTCGTACATCCGGTCGTCGGACTTGGTAAGCCACTCGGTCAATGTTATGCCGGCGTTTGGCGTGCATATGCAATATCCGTAGCTGGCGCGTACATTATATGGCTTTTTTGAGGTTTTATTAAACTCTTCAAGATATCCGGCAAAACGCTTTAAGAATTTGGCAACCGAGTTTTCGGAATAATCAAGTGCCAGTACCTGGAATTCATCACCGCCTACTCTGAAGCCTATCTCGTCACTGAATGAGGCCTCCCTTATAGCATCAGCCAGAGTACACAGAGCAAAATCTCCTTCAGGATGTCCATATTTATCATTTATAACCTTAAGCCCATCCATATCGATGCCTATGATAACCATGGTCCTGTGCTCTGTCTGTATTATGTTGTACATACGATGTGTTTCCAGTTCAAAGCCGTGTCGGTTTTTAAGTCCTGTAAGAACATCGGTAATGTACATCGTCGAAAGCTTGTCGATAAGAGCCGCATTTCTCTTTCCTGCTCTCATATGTTCCATAGCATTACAAATGGAAATATGCATAAACTCATAAAATCCGGATATTATCCCGCCCGGATAAAAGTCTATCATAGTGTATCCAAAGCTGGCACCCTGGAAATGGAGTGGTATTATAAAGTAGGCTTTTGGCTCATCGCTTATAAATTCATCGGGCAGCAGTTCTCTTTTAGGTATGACTATATCCACTTTTTTCTGGAGTTCTTTATTAATGAATGCCGTCCTCACATGCATATTTTCAGTGTATCCGCGCATTTCTTCGTTTTCTATACTTTCCCATGGATAATCGTTTATCACCACAAAGAAATCCTGATAATCTGCATTTGTCTCTATATACTTAGACAGATAATAATTCAGTTCTTCAAAATTCTGTGCAACTCCGGTATCAAGGCTCAAAAAACAGCATTCAAAGTACTCATGTCTCTGCGTTGTCCATGCTGAGAAATAATTGCGTACCGCATCTGTCAGAGATTTATTCGAGCTTTCTGCACATCCACAGCTTTGTCTGGGTACCATAACAGCAGGGACATAATCATATTTCTCTGTTTTTTGCCCATCTCTAAGCGAGAAAAACATCTTGGCAGCACTTAAAGCCATTTCTTTAATATCAATCCTGACGGATGATATGGAAGGAATGGTATACCTGACTTCATCGATATCGTCAAAGCCGGTCACCACAACATCCCGCGGAATCTCAAACCCTCTCTTCTGCAGAGAATGACAAACTGCGATTGCCATATAGTCATTAGCACAGACTATAGCCTCGGGCAATTTGCCTTTACGTCTTTCCAGGATGGTTTCTACTATCATATCACCCTGATTACGCCAAAAGTCACCATGTACGATATCCTCATCCTTAAGTACCATACCATATTCGGTCAATACCCTTTTAACACAGGCAAGTCTCTTAACAGCATCGGGATGTCCTTCTATACCGCTCACATAAAACAGATCCTTAAAATGATGATGATCTATTAAGTGCCTGATCATGCATTCCATAGCATTTTCATCATCTATAAGGACGGTATGGTAATTATCAGCCTCTCGCCTGATGCTTATAACCGGGCAGTGGCTGTTCTTTTTTACCATATTTAATACTTCTTCGGCTGCATCCGGGTTACTGAATGTATCAAGACAAAGGAAAATACCGTCATAATCTCCATACTCGGGCAAAAAGGCCGCATTAACTTCACCTGCCTCAAAATCCTCGGTATTACCGTATCCTCCGAACCAGTTATAGACCAATGAATAATATCCGTTTTTGGCCATTTCATCCGTTAGATGGCTGACTATGTTAACCTGATAGTCAGATGTACTGCCACAGATGAAAATGGCTACTTTTTTTCGTTTAGAAAAACCCATAAAATTATCCCTTTACCAGGTACTGCATTTCTTGGCTATTTCTTCGTAACTCATGCCCTTCTTAAGCTTGAACTCGCCAATCTGAAGCTGATATGCATATCCGCTGTCAAGCAGGTATTTATTGAAATCGTTTCTGTCGTCTATTACTCCTGCTTCTTCACATGCCTTTGCAAACAGCTCTGAAGTCATACCCTTTGTAATGGTAATCGTTACTGCTTTCACCTTTCCGGGCTTCTCTGTAGGAGTGGGCTCAGGAGTAGCAGTAGGCTTCTCCGGTGCCTTTGTAGGCTTAGGTGTGGCCGTGGGCTCGGGTGTTGCTGTAGGAGCAGGTGTAGCCGTGGGCTTAGGAGTAGCTGTAGGCTCCGGTGTTGCTGTAGGAGCAGGTGTTGCCGTAGGCTTGGGAGTAGGTGTAGGCTCAGGTGTTGCTGTAGGAGCTGGTGTTGCCGTAGGCACGGGTGTTGCTGTAGCCGTGGGCTCCGGTGTCGCTGTTGCTGTGGGTTCGGGTGTAGCCGTAGGTGTAGGAGTAGCCTCTTCAGTAGGTGTAACTGTTTCTGTAGGTGTAGCTTCAGGAGTTGCAGTTACATCCTCAGTAGGAGTCACAGCCTCAGTAGCCTTGGTCTCCTCGGTAGGCTTGGGTGTGGTAGCATCAGGACCTACCAGTTTTCCAATGTTGTCATTTGAACTCTGATCATTGGTTGCTTCAGTACTTGTATCTATTTTATTTTTCAGTTCAAGATTAGGAATAATGATCACAACAAAAACGAAAAGTGTAAACAGTATTCCTATCCCGACACCTCTCATGTAGTATTTCAGTTTCATTTTATATATGTCTCCCAAATGTTATATTTCTTATTTACAATACAGCTCAATAATCAGTTTAACCTCTCCCTGTCCCATGTTAAGGAGCTTAGAGATTTCAAGAACGGATTTGTTCTTCTTGTACAGATTAATGACCTCATTTGTCTTCTCGTTTTTTTCGGGAGCATTCTTTTTCATATCCTGCTTCACATCATTTGAAACATATGAAATCCTCTGCTTTGCACGATCCTTGGATTTCATCTTCTTCAAATTTTTGTCATCTTCCATAGGCTCAGGATCATTGTCATCGTCGAAACTAAAATCCTCCATACCTATATCAAGCTTACGTGGCGCATCTTCTGAAACCACAGGAGCAGCCTGGCTCGATACAGCCGCACCGCTGCCGCCCATGCCCTGCTTTTCCAGTTCTATACGAAGTGATTCTATCCTGTTTACTGTTTCTTTGAGTTCCTTTTCCTTATCCTGAAGCATCTGATAAAGGAATACAGTTTCCTTATGATTTGTGTCAATCTTTGCAAGGACCTGATCGGAATATTCATTTACCGCCATGATCTTATCGTTCGAGATTTCCTCCAGCTGATCCTGGGTACTCTCTAAAAGCTTATTGGCGTTTGTATTCATATCCCTGATAGCTCTTTCGCTTATGACATTCAGCTGTTTCATATCAGGTACCGGAACCGTGTTCTCAGTCGCACCCTGGTTTTTATCTACCAGGAAAAAGCTGACGATAATAAGTATCAAACCAAAAATTAGCAATGCGATTTCTAATGCGCTCATAATCTCAAATCCTTATGTCAAAGCCATGATGTGTGCTGCTATCAGCTCCGTTTTCATTTTGCTCTGACTCATTTTCCTTCTTTTTCTTTTTTTTCTCTTTTTCAGAGTAATTTCCGTTTCCCTTTTCCTTTGCATCGTACCTGTACTCCGGATTTTCGGCCGAAGTAGTCTGTACTACCTGTTGTTCATGCACCCTGGCTTCATGCGCTATCTCTTGCATACCGCTCTGCTGCTGTGCAACCTGCTTGGCATTTGCGGCGCTGTGAACCATGGATGCTTCCTGTGATTTTGGTACCATTGTGTACATCTCTATAGGTGTAATCATAATATGCACCTCCAATCTTGGAACATTACTTGTACGCAGTGACCCTTATATCCGCTCCATCCCTTATCAGCCTGCAATGCTTGGTTTCGGCCCTGATGTATGTGGAAATATTTGATATCGTCACCTTACATCCGGGATAAATAACATCATCAACCAGCACATAGCCCTTGGTAGAATTTTCAAGCATAATATCGAGTTCTTCCAGTCTTGCGTTAATCTCCTCTATACGCTTTTTAAATTCCTTATTGCTGACAGAGAGCTGTTGGAACTGGAGTATCTTTTCCTTTGGCAGCTGTTCACGGTCCTTTATCTTTTTAGAAATAAAGAACAGTATCTTTTCGGACTTATCAATGTTCTCGCGAAGGTTTCTTTTTTCATTTAAGAGTTCTCTTTCTTCCTCTACGAGATTCATGTTTTCACCGACTTCAATAATGGTTGTCGTCCCCATGACAGAACCTGCGGTCTTGGCTTCGATGTACTTGCCTGCCCGGATAACGCCACCGGTGATAAAGCCTTTTTTACCCCTGACTATTATCTCCGAGCCTGCCGTAACCTTACTGTGCATAATGGACTCAGTCTGAATAAATCCGCCGGCCCTGACTTCTGCACTCTCGATAAATTTCGCAACAATATTTGCACCGGCATTAAGGATTCCCTTACTCATACCCTGTATACCGCGCTTTAATACTATCTGACCGCCGGCTATGATCTCGGCACCCTCTACTATGCCTTCCACTATGACATCCCCGTCGGCATGTACCTTGTAACCCGAATTTACATTTCCGGCAATCTTAACGGTACCGTTGTATTCAACATCGCCTGTTGCCACATCCACATTTCCCGGGATTTCATAAGTATCGGAAACAAATACCTGCTTATCAGTTACTACGGCATGTCCGTTAACATTACTGATGAGCTGGAGTCCGTCCGGTGAAAGTCTGGCATTTTTCGACTGCTTAAGGAACAGTACATTTACTTTCCTGGGCTGGATAGGTCTGCCCAATACATCAACTCCCGGTTTACCATGAACTGCGGGAGTAAGTACTGCCAGAACCTGATCCTTTTCAACCTTACTTAAGTTGTCCAATTGATGGAAATCAACTGAGCCGTCCTCATTCATCTTAGGTTTCTTTGTCAGATCGGTATTGAAAAAATATTCTATCTTTGCATCAGAACCCTCAACAGGAGGCTGAGCCTCAGCTATAACATAAGAAGTACAGTAAAATCTTTCAAGTAAAAACTGATCTATTACATCCTCCCTGATACCTGACTTAATACCCCTTTTGTTGAGCAGCCAGATAATTTCATCCTTAGAGAGTTTTTTCCCGCCCTCAACCTCAGGATAAAACCTTGCAGTAACAGAAGAAAAGTTTTCTCCTATTTCAAAATCCATGGTCTCATCAAAAGCCGATACCTTTGTAACAGAGATGCGCAGTTCTTTCTGACTTGTCAGATTCCTAAAAAGATTATATATGGCTATCTTATCATAAGCCACATTGTAAATATCCAGATAATTCAGTACTTCATTTGGGTCGCACAGTGACCCGCCCGGCTCAGGAGGATATACTATCAGATATGTTCCGTCATTTCTGACCTCTAATCGGAAATAGCCATTAGTCAATGCTGTTTCTCCTTTCCTTATCCTCTAAATGATCTTTATCCTAAAAACAGTTTCATGTTGTTGCCAAGTCTCTGTTTCATCTTTACGAGAGCTTTTGAATGTAACTGGGAAACCCTGGACTCGGAAACATCCATGACATTTGCTATTTCTTTCAAGGTCATGTCCTCATAATAATATAGCAGTACTACCTTCTTTTCCTTATCGGTAAGTGTTTCCAGGACTTCCATAAGCAGTTTTTTGAGTTCATCCTTTTCCACAACCTTGTCCGGCTGCAGATAATCCTTTGTCTCAACAGGCTCTACCTTGGAATCTCCCTGCTCCATATACTCGTCAAGTGAGATGATATTGCTGACCTTGGTCTCATTCTGCATATCCATAAGATCATCCATGGATATGCCGAGTTCTTCTGCCAGCTCCTCATCGGTTGCCAGCTTTCCGGTTCTTTCCTCGATCTTCCTGTAAGCCATATCAAGCTGTTTCTGCTTTTGTCTGACAGTCCTGGGTATCCAGTCCATACGTCTTATCTGGTCAAGGATTTCTCCTCTGATCCTGAGAGATGCATATGTCTCAAACTTAATACCCTTACCGTAATCAAACTTATCTATGGCATCAATAAGTCCGAAAACGCCATAACCTACCATGTCGTCGTACTCAACATTATAGCCGAAATACATGCTGAGTTTACCCGCAACTATCTTTACCAGCCCCGAGTATTCAATGATCAGTTTTTCCCTGAGCTCAGGAGTCTTTTGTTTGGAATAGTCGCTCCAAAGTTTGTCTCTGTCCACTACTGCCATTTGATAATCCCCCTATAACTATCATTTACTGTCGGATTCCTCTTTTGACTTACTCTCGTTTTCCTCTTCTTCCTTTATCCGCTCCTTCAAGGCCTCTTCTTCCAGTTTCTGTTTCTCATCCTTTAATCTTTTTTCTGCTTCCTTGTTTTGCTTCGCAAATATAGAATTTACTATCTGCCCGATGATCAAAAATACGATCAGGGAAATGAGAACAGTAAGGAGTGTAGCCAGCAGTCCCGCATGATTTAAGATACAGCATACACATGCTATAAGTCCTGCTGTAAGTGTGATAATAATAACTATCGGCTTGTCCTTCACCACATAACTCCTTTGTCAGATTGCTTTTTCCGGTTTACCGATGGCTCTGATATGGAGCCTGTATGTCACCGGATCAAATTCTATGGTCCTTCCGTATGTCCCTCCGCAATCCGAGGCTATTATCGGAATACCTTTCTTATCGAGTATGGTTTTTACGGCTTCCGCATTGCGCTCTCCGATTTTCAGGAAATCTCCGCCTCCCTGAAAAGCGAACATTCTGGCCCCCCCTGCCATCTTAGCCATAAGAGACCGGGACGGAACTCCGTTTTTCCTTAACTCTTCTATTAATTTATCCACTCCCGTATCTGCAAACTTTGCAGGGTTATCTGTCTTTTTTGATATCGAACTGTCAGGGAGCATAACATGCAGCATTCCACAGACAGATGTTTTAATATCAAAAAGTACCAGTCCCACACACGACCCGAGTCCCAGGGTAGTAATCCTGTCGGGAGCTCTGCAGATGTTCATGTCGGCCATGCCGACCCGTATCAGTTTGCCCATCTTTTTCCCTTTTATAGTCCTAGTTTCTCGAAAATCGTGTCAAATGCTCTGAGTGTCGGCACAAGGATAAAGAAACCCTCTGCCTTTTTATTGTTATATTCAAATACCGATTGTATAAGAAGTACTTTATCGCTTACCTTTCCAAACTCTATAGCCGGTACGGACAGTACCGCACCTGCCATATCATGTGACAGTGCCGGTACACTCGGTGAACATACAAGTCCAGTGAGTTTGGCAACAGCCGAAAGATACGAACCTGCAACTATGTTTCCGAATTCTGCAAGTGCAGATTTAACCATATCATTGCACTCCAGCTTTTCTTCCTCGTTTTCCTTCATCAAGAGGTGGTTTACGACAATGGTGGCAGAATGCGTATCCATAACAAACATCATCATTCCGTCTATATCTTCATTTAAAGTTACCAGTATTCCGATCACTTCATTTTCAGCTCCGCCTATTATCTCACTAAGCTCTGAAAAGTTAAGGAATTTTATTACAGGGACTTCTATTCCTACCTGTCCGCCCAGCATGGTTGAGATCGCTGTAGCGGCATTTCCTGTTCCGATATTTGATATTTCTTTTAAAACATCAAACTCTAACTCCGAAAGTTCTTCTATTTTTCTATCGGGCATATAGTCATCCCCTTTCACATGGTTAATCCTGCTCTTTATCCTGCAGGACTGCTGAAATATTTAATATGGATACCAGTCCTTTTGTATGTTTTCCTACTCCGGCAATAAAAGTATTCTTATCATCTGAGGTAACAACCCTGTCTATTTCTTCTTCTTTGATATTAATAACTTCCTTTACCTCATCAACTATAAAACCAATGCTGGCCTGAGGCTCAGGCTTTAAGATTAGTATCCTTGTTTTGGGAGTAAAAACATCATCCTCAAACCCAAACCTGCGTCTTAAGCTCATGACGGGGATTATCTCACCGCGAAGGTTAATAACTCCCGGAAAATAGTCCTGTGCCTTGGGTACTCGAGTGATACGCTGCATTCTGACTATATTATCTATGAAATTTATGTCTATTCCGTACTGCTCGTTATTGATCATAACATCTATATACTGCTTTGATTCAACAACATTACTTACATCAGTGCCGTCTGCCATATTTTCCTCCTTTTGACTTATACTAAAGCATTTGCGTCAAGGATAAGTGCAATCTCTCCATCACCAAGTACCGTAGCCCCGCTGATTATCTTAGAGTTATTGATATATTTTCCTATGGACTTGATAACTATTTCCAGCTGTCCTATAAGGTCGTCCACTATGAGGCCTGCCTTCTTTTCTCCCTTGGCTACCACGACCATGGTCACGGTATTCTTCTCAGGCTTCTTAACGGGTACTTCAAGTATATCCGCCATGCGCACAAGAGGTATAACGCTGCCTCTTAAGTTTACAACCTCTTTCTTTTCTACTTTCTTTATCTCTTCTATCGGGATATCCTCGATTGTATCTATGCTGCCCAAAGGTATCGCATATTTCTCATCACCTATGATAACCATCAGTGACTGGATGATCGCAAGTGTCAAAGGAAGCCTGATGGTAAAGGTGGTACCCTGTCCCAATGCGGTCCTGCACTCTACGGTACCGCTTAAGGATTCAATCTTGGATTTAACAACATCAAGGCCTACACCACGTCCCGAAACGTCCGAAATCTTATCGGCTGTAGAGAAGCTGGGCTTAAACAGCAGGTCGATGAAATCCTTTTCTGTCATGGTTTCTGCCTGCTCTTCGGTAATGGTACCTTTTTCGATAGCCTTTGCCTTTACCTTTTCGGTATTAATTCCGCCACCGTCATCACTACATTCGATAACTACGCTGTTTCCTTCCTGGTATGCATTTAGGAAAATCGAACCAACCTCAGGCTTTCCAAGACTCTTTCTTACTTCGGCACTCTCTAAGCCGTGATCGGCAGAGTTACGAAGGATATGCATCAGAGGATCGCCGATTTCATCGATAACCGTACGGTCAAGCTCTGTTTCCTCACCTGACATGTAAAGCTCCATGGGCTTATCAAGCTTTTTGGAAAGATCCCTTATCATTCTCGGGAAACGGTTTACAACACTCTCGATAGGCACCATCCTGACCTTCATAACACTCTGGTGGATGTTACCGGTTATTCTTTCAAGATATTCTATCTGTTCGTTAAACGCGCTGCGTTTTTCTTTTCCTGCATAATCATCGGGAGAAATTGATGCAAGTCCGTTTTTTGCTATGATCAGCTCGCTGACAAGATTCATCAGATCATCAAGTTTTTCTATATCCACACGAACCGAACGGTTAACCACAGCCTTCTTTTGTGTGGTCTGGCCGGCAGGCTTCTGTGTGGATGCTGTAGCTGCTGCTGAAGCGGTAGGAGCCTGGGGTACAGGCTTTTTCTCCTCTTCCTTCTTTTCTGTCTCGGCAGTCTCAGCAACCTGAACATTGTCAAAGGTCACTTTTTCAACCGTAACTTCCTTTACTTCCGAAACATTAAGCACACGCTTTCTTAAATCTTCGGGAGTGGCTTTTGACAGTACACATACCACAAAGCTTAAGTCAAACTTCTCGTCCTCTATCATCTGGGCATCGGGTACGGATTTGATGATCTCGCCAAACTCCTCCACTGCCTTAAATACCAGGTATGCTCTGGCTGCTTTGAGCAGACAGGACTCCTGCAGATCCACATGTATTTCATATGTGGTAAGTCCCTGTGCTGCAGCCTCCTTTATGGCCATTTTTTCATGGTCGGCGTAAACTACGCTGCTTGCCTTCGGAGCTGCTGCAGGCTCTGGCGCAGGTGCTGTCTCTGCTTTAACTTCGGGTGCAGGTGCGGCAGCTGCAGCATCACCCTTTAATCCCACTTCAAGCTCATGTGCAAGCGTGTCAATAAGGGGCTGATTGTCATTCGTCCCCTCATCCTGTGTATTTATAATATTATCCACATATTCCTGAAGAGCATCAAGACCTTCAAAAAGGCAGTCGGTAAGTTCCGGCCTGACCTTCATCTTTCCGCTTCTGATCTCCTGGAAAACATTCTCCATATCATGGGTTAATTTCTGCATTCTCTTATAACCCATGGTACCTGCCATACCCTTTAGGGAATGAGCAGCTCGGAATATTTCATTAATGGTATTTTCGTTCTCAGGCTCTTTTTCCAAAATAAGCAAATGCTCATTTAATGCCTGTAGATGCTCTTTGGCTTCTTCAATAAATACCTCCAGATATTGGCTAACGTCCATCAGATTCCTCCTCTTTTAGTCTGTGGATATTCTAATACCCGTGACCCTGACAATAGCATCAGCAATGGAGTCGACCGGCAGTACCTCATCTGCAAGCCCTGCCTTTCTTACCATGCCCGGCATCCCATCTACCGCGCTGGTCTTCTCATCCTGAGCTATAACATATACATTTTTCTTCTCGCACAATTCCCCTATGCCTCTAGTCCCGTCTGACCCCATGCCTGTAAGTACCACACATATGATCTCATCAAGCTCCACATTCATCAGAGACTCGAACATTATATCCGCACAGGGCCTGAGTCCGCTTCTCGGCGGTGTATCAAGCAGTGAAATATACATTCCGCTCTTGCGGCCTGTAATACTCAGATGCGTTCCGCCTTTGGCGATATACATACAGCCTTTTTTCAGTTTAATACCATTCTCGGCCTCAGCTACGTTTATCTCTGATTTTTCATCGAGACGTTTGGCCATAGAACCGGTAAAACCGCTGGGCATATGCTGCACCATGATAATAGGAGCGTTTAACTCAGCCGGAAGCTTGGGGATAATCTTTGACAAAGCATTCGGTCCGCCGGTGGATGCACATATCGCTACAAGCTTTTTGGAAGACAAAGGAACTGTCTTATGAGGGGTTTTGGTAAACTCCCTGTTCAGCATGTATGACATTGGGCCAAAACCTGCTGTGTCTGTATGCTCATTTTCCATTATATCAGATTGTGTGCTACTCATGAGTGCAGAGTCATTTTTTCCTGATATTTTTTTATTCATGCTAACCCGTTTTCCTTCTGCCTCTGTTTTCTTTCTTCGCTGAATATGTATCTGACTATATTTTCCCTTATTTCCTTCTTTATCTTTTTAAACTCACAACGGTATTCCATCTTTCCCTTTTGATTCATTACTTCATTGATACCGATGATCTTGGCCTCGGCTTCCACATTTATTTCCTCGTCGAGACTGAACTTTACTATCAGCATGGTACCGTTTTCATGCTTTTCAAAGGAACTGAATTTAAGACCGCCTCCGCTGACATTTACTATGGTCCCTTCCAGGCTCATGCCTTCGAGCTGCTCGAGTTTTTCGGTGACAAGCCTCTTTTCCCTGTCATCCTTATATGCTTTTTTCTCCATATAGTACCGGAGTCTCATCTCCAGCTCGCTTATAACCCTGTAATTTAACGGTATGATCTTTTCAAGTCGGAAATACTGCCTGCGCTGGTCACGCTTGAATTCAGAGATAATGTCCAAAACAAGATAAAAAACATTGTTTGATTTAAGCCTGTTTTTTACCTCACATTTGCACATATACACACCATTATTGGTAAGGAAGCTCAGTTCATACCTGCTCCCTATCTCCAAAGGCACAAGATGCCCGGACTCTATCGGCACAGCCACGTTCATTCTGTAGTCATCCAGAATATCGAGTACCTGACTCTGATAGACCTTTGCATCCGTATCTGTAATTCTGGCCTGATATATGCTTTTTAATTCTATACGGTCTCCGACCTTTAATATGTTTTTGAGCATATTGTCGTCATCCTTCCGGGTTACTTTTTCTGATTGTCAGACTCCTGATCCTGTTGCGGTTTCTTCTTTTTATACAGACTCTTCATCCAGCGGCTGAAAAGTCCTGCGATACCCTTTTTATCGGTTTCCGAAGTGCTCGATACAAGCTTCTCGGCTATGGACTGTATAGCCTTTACCGAGGCCGAACGGGGTTCAGCAAGGGTTATGGGCTGCTGCTGCATAATAGCCTTTCCGCAGTTGATATCATCGGGTATGGCTCCTACCAGCTCCAGCTTAAGACTAAGAAACTTTTCTACTACAAGACTCAGCTTTTCGTAGAGTGCGTCTCCCTCTTCCTTGGTCTTTATACGGTTTGCAACCATCCTGATAATCGTATCGTCTTTTGAAAAACCGTTTCTTCTGTTTAATGTTTTAAGCAATGCATACGCATCCGTTATGGATGTGGGCTCCGGAGTAGCAACCAGCAGTACTTCATTGCTGGCGGATACAAATTCTAGTACCGAATCAGAGATGCCGGCACCGGTGTCTACCAGGATTATATCTGCCAGCTCATCCAGTTCGTAAAGCTTCTGTACCAGGTATACCACCTGCTCCCTTGTAAGTCTTGAAAGCTCCTGTATACCCGAGCCTCCGGATATAAAGCCTATACCTTCCGGTCCCTGTATGATGATGTCCTTTAATTCTTTTCCTCTGAACATCAGGTCCGCCAGATTATACTCAGGTCTGATGCCAAGCATTACTTCAATATTTGCCAATCCGAAATCGGCATCGAGTATTATTACTTTTTTCCCTAAACGGGAAAGGTGTATTGCTAAATTCACGGTAAGGGTTGATTTTCCGACTCCTCCCTTTCCGCTCGTGACCGTTATTACCCTTGAGGTTTTGCGTTCCTTTTTCTTCTGTTCCTGCTGCTTGGTGACTAAGAGCCTCAGCTGTTCGGCCTGATCCATTAATCACTGCCTCCTAATAGCTGTTTTGCGATCATCTGTGCATCAAGCCTTGATATATCATTAGGAACCTTCTGTCCAAAGGTTGCATAGGATAACGGAGCTCCGGTCAAAAGCTTCACGTTAAATACATTTCCAAGGGTTTCCGTTTCATCAAGCTTAGTAAATATAAGCCTGTACTTTGTAATCTCCGAGTATGCCTCGGTAATCCTGATCAGATCCTTATACTTTGTGGTAATGCTGAGTACCAGGAATATATCGCGCTGCTCCTCAGGGATGGCATTGATCAGTTTTTCGATATCCTCTCTCTGCTGCTTGTCACGATGCGAACGTCCTGCGGTATCGATCATCACGATATCGTAGTTCTTCATTTCCTCGTAGGCATCCTTTAGCTCTGTGTCGGAATATACAACCTTAAGCGGCACATTTAATATCTCAGCGTAGGTTTTCAACTGATCTACAGCTGCTATCCTGTATGTATCTGAAGTCAGCAGTGCCACATTCAGTTTCCTGTCAAGTTTAAGCTTCGATGCAAGCTTTGCGATGGTAGTGGTTTTTCCTACACCGGTGGGTCCGATAAAGAACACAAACCTTGCTTTTCCGCTGGTTACACCCATAACCTCAGTCTTTCCGAGCTTAAGAACTATCTTTTGATAAATGCCGGAAAGCATGTTTTCTATGGAAGCGTCCTTTTTCAGGGTTGGCTCTATCTCGCTTATGAGCTGGGTGATATATTTTTCGTCCACCTCATTTGAAAGAAGCTGTTCCTTTACAAGTGCAAGACACTCGTTTTTATTATCTTCTTCCTTGTTCTCTTCCTTTTTATCCTCAGCCTTGTCTTCAGAGGTCTCTGTCTTATTTTCCTTTGCTGCCTTTATCTGTTTTTCAAGCAGACTTGCTATATTTGAAATACGTTCTTCGAGCTGCTTAGCATTTTCTACAGAAGAATCGGATTTGTCTTTTTCCAAAAGTCCCTTTGAGTCGTCCTTGTCATCAAGGATGATCTCGGGGTTATCCTTAAACATAGCCCTGATGCTCTCGCGTCTTGAAAGCTCCGTCTTTGGCGGTGTCTCGTCAAGAGCCGCCGTTATCTCATATATGGGCTTTTTAAAGAGACGCGCAAGTCCTTTCGGCTTTATCACCTTCACGTTGGTGACAATGGCTTCCTTACCCAGCTCGTCTTTAGCGAGCAGGATAGCCTCTGTTTCCGTATTCCCTTGAAATTTTTTTATTATCAATTAACCGTCACCATCCCAACTGACTGAAGTTCTACATCCGAATCAATTTCGGAATATGATATTACTATTAAATCAGGGAAATAATCCCTGGACAATCTCTTGAAATACATCCTGACTATGGGCGATGTAATGATTATCGGATTCTTTCCCATATCCTCCAGTGTCTTTACCTGCTCCTCTATGGAGTCCATAAGCTTCCTGGTCTTTTCAGGATCATAGTTTATATATGTGGTCTGTTCCGTAGTCTTTACGGATGCCATTATCTCCTGCTCTACCTTAGGATCAAGCGTTACTACCAGATTCTTCTCTCCCTTAGGGAAGTACTTTGTGGATATGGCACGCTTCAGGCTCTGTCTTACATATTCGGTAAGCACATCCGTATCATGTGTGGTTGTTGCATAATCCGCAAGTGTTTCAAATATCGTAACAAGATCCCTGATGGATATACCTTCTCTAAGCAGGTTCTGGAGTACCTTCTGTATCTCTCCGACTCCTAAGAGCTTAGGCACAAGCTCGGATACCAGGGTATCGTTTGCATCCTTGATATTGTTGATGAGGTTCTGTACATCCTGACGTGTAAGCAGCTCATCAAGATGCCTTCTTATAACCTCTGTAAGGTGTGTTGCAATGATCGAAGGCGGATCTACTACGGTATAGCCGTATGACTCGGCACGCTCTCTCTGGCTTTCTGTGATCCATATAGCCGGCAGATGGAATGATGGCTCAAATGTAGGTATACCAGTAATCTCTTCCTCTACGTAGCCGGGATTCATGGCCATATAGTGGTCAAACAGTATCTCGCCGTCCGATACCGGTACACCCTTTATCTTTATTACATACTGGTTAGGGTTGAGCTGAATATTATCCCTAAGTCTGATCGTAGGTACTACACAGCCCAGTTCAAGTGCTATCTGACGTCTGATTAGTACTACACGGTCAAGCAGGTCACCACCCTGGTTGGCATCTGCCAAAGGTATGATACCATAACCGAATTCCAGTTCGATCTGATCGACCTGCAGGAGCTGGGTAACGTTTTCCGGCCGCCGGATTTCTTCTGCTGCAGTCTCCTCGGTCGTGACTTCTTTTTCGACTTCTTTTGTCTTTACCTTCTTTTCTATGCTCCTGCCGGCAGCCAAAAACATTGCGCCGAACGGGATAAAGATAAGTGAAGGAAGGGGTGTAAGTCCCAAAACTATCAGTGCTACTCCAACCATGTAAAGTACTTTGGGGATGGAGAACAGCTGTGATACGAGAATATCTCCGATATCCGAATCCTTTGATACCTTGGTTACCAGCATACCTGTTGCCAGTGATATCATAAGTGAGGGCATCGAGCTTACAAGTCCGTCACCGATGGTAAGCATTCCGTATTTCTGAAGTGCATCACCTGCTGACAGTCCCTGTGATGTAACGCCCATGGCGATACCGCCGCCGAAGTTTATCAGTGTTATGATAAGGCCTGCTACCGCATCTCCTTTTACGTACTTGGTAGCACCGTCCATGGAACCGAAGAATGTGGATTCTTCCTGTATTTTCTCTCTTCTTTTTCTGGCTTCTTCGTCCGTTATGGCACCGGTATTTAAGTCTGCATCGATTGCCATCTGTTTACCGGGCATAGCGTCCAGGGTGAATCTTGCGGTTACTTCTGATACACGCTCGGAACCTTTATTGATTACGAGGAACTGTATCAATATGATTATGATGAATACTATGGCTCCGAGGATGATATTTCCTCCACCTACGAACTCTCCGAACTTGGTTATAACTGCTCCGGGATCGCCCTTTGCAAGTATCAGTCTCGTGGATGATACGTTAAGGGATATCCTGAATATGGTGGTCATCAGCAGTATGGTGGGGAAGCTCGACATCTGGAGCACGTCCGGTGCAAACAGCGAGTTGAACAGGACTATCATTGCGATGGACATGTTAAATGCTACCAGGACGTCCAGCATTACAGAAGGTATGGGGACTATAAAGAAGACGATTACAGACATTACATATACGCCGATCATGTAGTTTGATAATGTCTTGAAATTCAGCTTCATAGTGCCCTCCTTCCTCTTATAATATATTTCTTTAACTTCCGGAGAGTATTTGCAGTCTAAAAACCTTACCCACTCTCAGGAATATGCTAACCACTTCATCTTCACCTTCACAGCGGACGCTTGCAACCGTGCGCCCGCTTGATACCGGCCGCACTTAGGCTGCGCTCAAAAATCGGTTTGGCAAACCGATTTTTGCCTTGTTCCGGAGAATCTGAAGCGGAAGCATATTCACTGATCGTTCTATGTTTTTATCCTGCAAATACTCTCCGGAAGTCTTAATCCAAATAATATATTTAGAGAATTTTACTATAATTCTTCTTTAAGTGAATAGACATACGCGAGGACCTCGGCGGTCATTTGGTAGAGTTCCTCAGGGATTTCCTCGTCGATTTCCACATTATGATAAAGCATACGGGCCAATGGTTTGTTCTCTACTATCGGAATGTCATTTTCTTTAGCGACTTCCTTTATCTTCTGAGCTAGATAATCTGCACCCTTTGCGAGCAATATCGGTGCCTCAGCCTTTGTTTTATCATACTGTATTGCACAAGCCAGGTGGGTAGGGTTTGTGATGACTACGTCCGCCTGTGGCAGCTGCTGCATCATTCTCCTCTGAGATGCTTCTCTCATCTTCTGTCTTATCTGGCCCTTTATCTTAGGATCGCCTTCTGTCTGTTTGAATTCGTCCTTTATCTCCTGCTTGGACATTCTCATGTCCTTTTTAAACTTGAATTTCTGGTATATATAATCGGCCAAACCGATTACCATGTATATTATCGCTACCTTGAACCCGAAATCTATAACCTTTTCGCCTATAAATGCCACAGCATCAAAGAGTGCCATGTCATAAAATGCGTTTACCAGCCCTGCTGAGTCACTGAGCTCAGAATATGCCAGATAACCGATGACTCCGATCTTTACTATCGCCTTAAGCAGCTCTACCATCTTATCCAGCGAGATTATTCTCTTAAATCCGTTTATCGGATTTAACTTACTGAATTTAGGCATCAGCGGCTTTAATGTCGGCTGCCATTTTACCTGTACAACATTTATGACTACGGCCAGTACCACTGCTATGGCAAAGCACGGTAAACAAGTAAGCAATATTGTCCACATCGCGCTGTTTATGAATGCGGCGGCATGGTTTGTATTGAACGGTCCTTTTGAATAGGTCTCTATGGAGTTATAATACTCCGGGAATGAGTTCCAAAAGTTTCCGCCTATATATCCGACGAATACTTTAAGGCTGCCAAACAATGCCATAAGTGTTACGGCTGTTGCCAGCTCCTGGCTCTTTGCGACCTGGCCTTCTTTACGGGCATCATCCAGTTTTTTGGGCGTAGCTTCCTCAGTCTTATCTCCGCCCTCATCATTTGCAAAGAACTGGAGGTTAAAGACTAAGAGTGAAGGATCTTTTTCTAATTCTTCTCTTTGATATCTTACGCCTGAAATCATTGTGTCTCAATGAACCTCGTAATAAACTATATATAAGCAAGCTTAAATGGCTTTTGAACTTTTGACCTTAGTATCATATTAACCCGGTTCAAAATACGATACCGCTGTCCTCATCAGATCAAACATTTCGTCAAATATCAGTTCCCCGACTATAGGTATCAGCTGCATTACTATAAGCATTACTGCCATTCCGACAAATACTTTAAGCTGCATACCGATTACAAACATATTCATCTGAGGTGCTACCTTGGCCATGATCGCCAGTATCGCATTTACTATCAACAGTGCCGCAAATACAGGTAGTACTATCCTGAATGCTATGACAAAAAAGTCCACCAGATATTTTAGTCCCACATTATAGATCAGGGGGTTTATGACCACTCCTCCGACAGGCACTACCGTAAAACTGTCTATCAGTGCATCAAGCAGATAGTGATGCATATATGTTACCATCAGCACCAGCATGACTGCGTATTCGTAAACAACACCGCTAACGGTTACCTGGGTTGAGGTTACCGGATCAAACTCGTTTACCATCGAAAAGCCGATCTGCATATCCATCATATGACCGGCAAGGCTTAATATCTGGTAGCTTACATTTGCTAAGAAACCTAAAAGAACTCCTGCCAGCAGGTTTTCTACCACTACTATGGCATACCCTACTACACCCATATATTCCAGCGGCTCATAAGGAGTCACCTGGAACAATATCAGCGACAGCATAAGTGACAAACCGATTTTTGTGCTACGGGGCGAGTTTTTCAGGCTGAAAAACGGTGCTGTATAAACAAAGCCCGATACTCTGATCAGTATTATCACGAAAAATTCCAATTGCTGTAATGTAAATACCTGATCACTCATCTTATAAACGCATTAAAATTATCAAATAAGTATTCCATATACTCAACTATACTGGTAAGTATCCAGTTGCCTGCGATCATCAGCACCAGGAATATACTGATAAGCTTTGGCACAAATGTAAGTGTCTGCTCCTGAATCGAGGTTACAGTCTGCAGTATACTGATAACCAGGCCGACTACCAGAGATACCAAAAGCATGGGTGCCGAAACCTTTATTATAAGATAAAGAGTTTCGCTCATAAGATTTACTACCATATCCGCGCTCATTATCAGTCACTTCCTTTCAGTAGAATGTCTTTACTACCTGACCTATTATCAGGTCCCAGCCGTCTGCTACTACAAAGAGCAGTATCTTGAACGGCATCGATATTGTGGTGGGCGGGAGCATCATCATACCCATTGACATAAGTGTGGATGCTACCACCATATCCAGTATCAGGAACGGGATGTATATGAGGAAGCCTATGATAAAGGCTATTCTCATTTCGTTAAGTATAAATGCAGGTATAAGTACATTTGTAGGTACATCATCCCTGGTGTTTACTTCTTCGATACCGGCTATATCAAGGAACAGCTGCAGGTCCTTTTCACCGCCGTCCATCTGTTCAAACATAAACTCCCTGATAGGCTCGAGTCCTAAGTCGATAGCCTCCTGAGTGGTTATCTCACCGTTATTTAATGGCACGATGGCTGCATCATATATCTTGGTAAGTGTGGGTGACATTATAAAGAATGTCAGGAACAGTGCAAGTCCTATAAGGACCTGGTTGGGAGGTGTGGTCTGTGTACCCACCGCCGTACGCACAAAATGCAGCACTATGACTATCCTGGTAAATGATGTCAGCATTATCAGGATGGACGGTGCCAGCGAAATGATCGTAAGTATCAAAAGTATCTGCAAAGTAGCAGAAAGAGAGCTCGTATTGTCCCCATCAAAACGGAACGTGAGCCCACCCAGATCACCCTCTACATAGTCATTACTTCTATCAGTATCTTCATTTGAAAGCGCAGAAGCCCCGTCGGTTACTTCAGTAGCTCCGACAGGTATTTCAGCACGACAAAGAGAGGTGAGTATGCATGTTATTGTAAAGATGAGCCCGAAAACCAGTGCTTTCAAAAGCCATCTTTTTTTTACAAACTCGATCATGCTACCAACCTTTTATCCTTTTTTATATTCTATTGAATGATATTAAAAACCAACAAGCTTTCTATCAAACTATCTTCTGTAGTGATTCAATCACTCTTCTTCGTCATCCCGGTTTGTGATTTTCTCAATATTTTCTGTCTGCTTTATGATTTCTCCCGGTTTTGTATGGTCAGTCTGACCCTTCCGGTTTATTATCTCGGACATTGTTTCTTTAAAGCTCTTTTCAACGGGTACAGGCGGGAAGTTCTTTATATCTTCCTTTGAAAGTTCTCCAACGACTGTGATCGTGTCCTTTGCCACAGCTATACAGAAATATCTCTCTCCTACCTCCACTATCTGAAGATACTTATTGGTGCTCAGTCGAAATACATCTATACTGCGGAAATTGGACTTTGGTGACCTTCCCAGCTGTTTCTTTCCCACAAACTTAGTGGTATAATAACTTGCCACTATGATCAGGATACACAGGATGATAAGTCCTATAAGCTTTAAAACACTGTTCACTCCGCCGGACTCTTTGTTCAAAAAATCCGTAGCGGCAAATACTGTATAATAAGGCATTTATTTTATTACCTCTGTAACCTTTATACCAAAGGTCTCCTCGATAACCACTACCTCACCCTTGGCAACATATTTACCGTTAACAAGGACATCTATAGGCTCTCCTGCAAGTCTGTTAAGCTCTATGATGGTACCGGGTGAAAACTCCAGTATTTCCTTAATGGACTTGCTGGTCCTGCCAAGCTCTGCGGTAACCTCCAGCGGTACATCCAGGAGCAGATCAATATTCTCTGTCTTAAGCAGAGGATTGTTCATCTCCATAAACGGCTGGAACTGAACCGGAGCAATATTCACATTCTGTACGGGAGGTGCCTGGAAAGGCACTGCCTGTGTGGGCTGAGCATACATTCCCGAAGGCGCTCCAAATGTGTCTGCAAACATGCCCTGGTTCTGCATCTGCGGCTGTGGCTGAGGTGCCGGCTGAGGCGCTGCCTTAGGTGCCGGCTGAAGTGCCGGTGCAGATGATTGCTCATCTGTCATACTTATAAACTTCTCATATATGCTCTTAGCAAAATCAATGGAATACATCTGCATGATCTCACTGTTTATGAGACTGCCGATCTCCATCTTAAACGAAACCTTGACAAATGTACCTGTAAGGAAATCTGCGATATCGGTCGCATTCATGATCTCGGTAAGCTTTACGAGGCTGGCCGTAGGCGGACTGATATCGATTTTCTTGTTGAGCATCGACGACATGGATGTTGAAGCCGAGCCCATCATCTGGTTCATTGCCTCTCCTATGGCGCTCAAATGCAGGTCGGTAAGATCTTCATTTATGTTAGTACCGTCCCCACCCATCATAAGGTTTGTAATGACCTTTACGTCGTTCTCTTTAAGGATCAGTATATTATTGCCTTCAAGTCCCGAGGTATATAAAACCTGTATGCATACACAGGGTTCCTCAAATTCCGTAAGCAGACTGTCCCATGTGGCATAAGAAACCGTAGGAGTGGTAATGTTGACTTTCTGATTTATCAGTTGGGACAAAGTCGTTGCTGCTGTACCCATGCTGATATTGGATATTTCACCTATAGCATCCTTCTCTGCGTCGGTAAGACCACCATCCGGCACCGAAACAGGTGAGGGAGAGGCCGAAGGCGTATTCATGCTATTTAAAAGCGCATTGATTTCTTCCTGTGAAAGCATGCCGTCCATTAGCTTATTCCTCCTCCGTTATAACCTGTGATATTTTAACCGCATAGGAATCCGATGAGGTTCCGGGGAATGCGTAAAACTTCTTTAAATTTCCGACGAACACACCCAGTTCGTCATTAATCTTGGTATTGAGCTTTATAATATCGCCCTTTTGAATATTTACAAAATCCTTTACGGATATTGTACTTCTGCCAAGCTCGGCCTTTATAGGTATCCTTGCCTTCGATATGGCAACCTCGATAAGTTCCCTGTTGGTAGAAGTATCCACACCCTTTATAGTGGAATACCAGTACTTTGTATTGAGTTTGTCTATTACAGGCTCCAATACATCATAGGGCATACAAACATTTATCATACCTTCAACGTTACCGATCCTCATATTCATGGTAACGATGGCTGACATCTCGCTGGGAGATATGATCTGGGCAAACTGTGAATTAGTCTCAATCCTCTGTAGACGTGGCTCTAAAGGTGAAACATTTGCCCAGGGCTCCACAAGAAGATTTATGCAGATTATATATATTCTTTCAATGATTGAAAGCTCTATTTCGGAAAACTCTCTCGGTTTTTCAAGAGGAGTCCCGACACCGCCCAGCATCCTGTCAACAATGGTATATCCAAGCTTTTCAGCCATTTCTATGATGATATTTCCGGTAAGCGGTGAAAAATCCACTATGCCCAGAAGTACAGGGTTAGTGAGCGAGTTTGTAAACTCCTGATAAATCGTAGCTTCGGCATTGACTACTTCAACCTGGACATTCTTCCTCAAATACGCCGGAAGTGAGGTTGAAAGTAATCTGGCATAATGTTCAAATATGATCTCCAGTGTCCTTAAATGTTCCTTTGAAAACTTAGAGGGCCTGTTGAAATCATAATTCTTAACGGCTCGCTCACCGGCATCTTTGATATTGCTTGCATCGAGCTCACCGCTGCTTAGCGCCGCCAGCAGATTATCAATCTCGTTTTGGGATAATACATCACCCATAGCTGCTCCTCCTAAAGCTTGAAACTCACTTACGAGATCAAATAGTCAACAGTGATATCTACAATAAATTTAGAATTAAACAATGTCTGAATGTCACCAAGTATCTTTTCCTTTACAGCCTTCTTTGTCTCAGGCTTGCTAAGCTCTTCATTATCATAGCTGGATACATGTGTCTTAATTATAGAGATGATATCACTCTTCATGGTCTCAACCTTAGGATTGAGCTTCTCATAATCATCATCTGCATTGTTGATGGTCAAGCTTGCAGAAATCTTTGCAAAATGAGCCTTTCCGTCGGTACCTGCTGCCAGATTTGCGGTCATATCCTCAATCTCGTACTTTTCGATATTCTCAATATCGTATGTATTATTGATATCAGCCGGAAGAGGTGATTCAAGCTCCAGATCGATGATCTGAAGTATCTTGGTGATCAGCTGATCGGTTCTCTGTGCGTTCGGAACCACCGTAAACACAATGTATGCACTTAATGTAAGATTTACGATACAAAGTATGATAACCAGTATCGTGAGCATATTTTTCTTCATAATGCAAATACCTCTCTGTTTAAAGATATTATTTTACGAACTGAGCGAGTTGTAAATTCTGATCTCTACACGCCTGTTTCTTGCTCTTCCTTCTGCAGTCGAGTTTGTGTCTATAGGATCATACTCTCCGCGTCCTGTCCAGGAAATATGTTCCACGCTAACGCCCTTTTCATTTATCAGGTAATGTGAAACACTAATGGCCCTGGCCGATGAAAGGATATCATTGCTTGAATATGTCTGAGATTTCATCGGTATATTATCGGTATGTCCTATAACCTGAACATTATTGCCCGAGTAAACCTTAAGTATATCTCCCACCTTTGAAAGCAACGGCAGGCATTCCTTCTTTAGCTCAGCACTGCCGGATTCAAAAAGTACCGAACCGCTGATGGTAAGCTCTACATACTTTCCGTTTACATCCATACCAACTTCCATAAGTCCGCTGATATTATATCTCTCCGTCATCTCGGAAATGGCATCGACCATCTCTGTGGTCTCCTTCCAGTTTGCAGCTTCCAAAGCCTCTGTCAGTTTGCCTTCTCCGATCTCTATATCTTCTTTTTTGCCCTCGCCCTGAGAATCATCGGGAGTTTTTCCGTCGTTTTTCTGATCGTCGGAACCCTGGTCCTTTTCTCCGGGCTTATCCCTGTAATCGTCTCCGTTATCCTCGGATTTCTGTCCTAAGGATGAGTAATATTCATCAAGGTTGGAAAGCTGTGTGGTACCCATACCTACCAGGGTGCCTTCACCTATGGTCGTGCTGCCGTCCTCGAATACACTGAACGCACTCGTCATGGAAGCTACAACCTCTTCCCATTTGTTTGCATCGACACTTGACATGGAGAAGAGCAAAACGAAGAAGCAGAGCAGAAGATTCATCAGGTCTGAGAATGTCGCCATCCAGGCGGGTGAACCTTTAGGCGGATCTTCCTGCTTTTTTTTCGCCATTTAACTTCCTCCTATCAGCCTTCTTCTCCGCCTTCGCTTGATGAGAAGTTAGCTCTTGCTTCAGGTGCTAAGAAGGACTTGAGTTTTTCCTCTATAACTCTGGGGTTTTCACCGGCCTGGATAGAGAGAAGGCCCTCAACCATGACCTCCTTCATCTGAATCTCTTTATCATTGGTTGCCTTAAGCTTAGTAGCTGTAGGTGTACATATCCAGTTTGCAAGGACGGAACCATAGAATGTAGTAACAAGGGCTACCGCCATGGAAGGTCCTACGGTACTAACATCCGACAGGTTACCAAGCATGTTGATAAGTCCGATCAGGGTACCGATCATACCCCATGCAGGACCCATGGATCCCAGGTTTTCCCAGAAACCCACATTTCCTTTATGTCTAGTCTCTATACACGAGAGCTCAGTCTCCATAATGGATCGTACAAGCTCAGGGTCGGTACCGTCAACTATGAGCAGTACTCCCTTTTTCATGAAATCGTCCTCAATACTTCCTGCTGCTTCTTCCAAAGCAAGCAAGCCCTCTTTACGGGCTATATTTGAAAGATTGATTATTGACTTGATCGTCTCCTCTTCGTTCATGGGGACAGTCTTAAAGTTAAGTGTAAAGCTCTTAAGACTCTTTACGAACTCTCCGGGACTGTCACACATGGCCATGGTAGCCATGAATGCTCCACCGAAGGTGATCAGCAGCGAAGGTACATCAATGAATGCCTTTACCGCGCCAAAGTTTACGCTCATGGTATTTGAATCAAATACCATACCGAATATCATAAGCAAGAACGCTGCGACCAGTCCTATAATCGTCGCCAGATCCAAAAAAATCACCACCCTATGTGTAATTTTAGTCTATTAATCGATTTGTTCATCAAGAATATATTTTTCGAAAAAATCCCTCTTATATGATTTTACTAAACTTTTGACCTTTTGTCTACTTTCTTTGACAATTATTTTTTTGCCCGTAGTCAGCGTGATCACCGTCTCGGGAATCTCTTCGATATACTCTATCAGCTCGGCATTTACAGTTATCTCCTTGCCATCAAGCTTAGTTACATCTATCATAACATTTTTCTCCTAAATTGTCTATAAAAGTATGAAAAAAATATTCTCTTTTATAATAACATTCTTAAGGAAAAAAGTAAACAAAAAATTAGGGCCGGCAACGGTTTTTCGCGTTGCCGGCCTTGGTTTTCAAGCCGATTTTACTAAATCATTAACGTTTAAGGTTGATAAGTTCCTCGAGCATGGTATCAGAAGTGGTGATAACCCTTGAATTTGCCTGGAATCCACGCTGTGTGGTGATGATGGATGTGAACTCTGTTGAAAGGTCTACGTTGGACATCTCCAGAACGCCCGAGCTGATTTTTCCGCCACTCTGAGTTATCTCCTCACCTATTCCGTTGAACTTCTCAGAATTAAGTGTATCCACGAACAGACTGTTTCCTACAGCCTCCAGACCTGCAGGATTAGAGAAACGTGCTACGGCAATCTGACAAAGAAGACGTTTATCGCCATTGTCATATGAACCATAAATACGTCCGGATGTATCAACCGAGATTCCGGTCATACTTCCCTTAGGTTTGCCTGTGCCGGTGCCATTCTCAGCGTTTCCTCTCTGGCTGGCCAACGAAGACGAACCGCTGCTTGCATACATTGTAAGATTGGAGAAATCACAGTCAATCTTTGAAAACGGGGAATTGCCTGAGTTATCCAATATCTCAAATCCAACTGATTTCGGCTTGTTGGTATCAGTTCCAACAATTGCGAACTGGCCTGTGCTGGAATCAAACTGGAGCGGCACTCCGGTACCTGTCAATGTAACCTCACCGGTATTAGCATCTACAGCAGCTGTAAAGGTGTTTGTATCTGTGCCGAAATTAATACTGGTTATGTTAGGATTGGCCTCATATTGTTTTGTAGTTTCATTATACTTTCTGAATATCGATTCTCCGCTTGAGTCAAGAATATCGGTAACCGAAACGGTATAATCTCCGTTATCGTCTGTTGTATCAACACTTTTAACACTGAGCAAAGCCATATAGTTCTGTCCGGTTTTATCATAGAAGGATATCGTTGTAGTCTTTCCTTCATCAGATTGAAACTGTGCATCTTTATAGTCAAAGTTTCCCGTGAAGTAAACGTCTGTGGTAGCTTCAGGCTCGGTATAGCTGTTTTCGGGAGATTTAACCCTAAGTTCAGATACGGTATCCTTTATGCATCTGTCAGGATTCTGAGGATCTACCTGCCATCCCATAACCTTGCATCCGCCGTTGTTACACAGAACACCAGCAGCATCAATGGTAAATGCACCTGCTTTTGTAAAGTAATTCTGTATACCGTTGTTAACTATGAAGAGCTGTTCGCCCTCAATCATAAGGTCAAGAGCATTATCGGTTCTCTGAGTTCCGCCCGAAAGTGTAACGGTATTTGTGATAGAAGCTACGGATGCACCGAGACCTATCTGCCTTGCGTTGGTACCTGCTGTATTGGCCTGAGCATTGGGACCTGAAGCATTTGCAGTTGTCTGATACAAAATATCCGAGAAATTAACCTGGCCTGCCTTGAAACCGATTGTATTAACGTTAGAAATATTGTGACCTATAACATCCATCTTAGTCTGATGAACCTTTAATCCGGAAACACCGGAATATAATGAACGCATCATAATAAACTCCAATCTGCAATCACCGATTGCTAAAAAAATGCTTTAATATGACAGCCTCTGGCATTCGGCTGTCTGCGCTCTCCGAATAGGTCCAGCGCATATTTAAGCTATAACTGCTCCGTCTATATTGGTGAAAACCTTGTCTTCATTTTCATCGACTGCCGTTATCACCGTGTTACTGTTAACATTTACTATAAAAGCCACATCATCGACCATTATCAGTGATTCCCTGATACCCTTAAGTCCGGCTTTTTTGACTCCGCTCTCAAGCCTTGACCACTGGGTATCCGAAAGATCTATATTTCTCTGCCTTAATCTCTCTCCCGCATGCTTTGAGATCTTAAGCTCACCGTTGCCCGAGGTTTTTGCCTTTAAGACGCTTTCAAAAGAAAGCCCGCCGGCTGCCGGTTCTTTAACTTTAAGGTCGGATGCTTTTTCCTTCGTACCTAAAATGATCGGGACGGAAGGAAATCTGTTTAATACATCAATTGCCATTTCGTCACCTCTTTTTAATGTCAGGTATCCGGTTCTTCCTCTTCGGTCTTAGGAGCATTGTTCATCACTGTGTAGAGTTCTTCATACTTGTATGTCTGATCTCCCACAGAAAGTGTAACATTCTTTCCCGAAATATTGACCGAACTGATAAATCCTTCCGGATATGAAACTGTTCCGTTTGAGTCCTTAACCTGGAACATACAATACTTGCCTACCAGTGAAAATGCCTGTGCCTTTTCCGATTCGGTGCCTAAGTTCTGAAGCTGTTCAAGCTGTGAGAACTGGGCAAGCTGTGCGACATATTCCGTATCGCTGTTGGGATTCATGGGATCCTGGTTCTGCATCTGACATACAAGAAGCTGTAAGAACGCGTCCTTACCGAGATCCGTGGTACCTTTTGTATCCGCTTTTTCGGTTCCGGTAGCTTTTCTTGTATACTCAAACGTCTCTACCTTGGAGTTAAATCCCATGCCGACATTGTTGTCTGCCATTTGTACTCCTCCTTTTTTACGTATTGCCCTCTTATGCTCTGTAGCTTACCGTACTTCCCGTATCCGCAAGTACTTCCTGAGCTACACGTTCTGCTTCCGTGATGTCTTCATCTGTGCTTATGGAAATATTACCGGTATTTCTCCTGCTTCCGCGGCTTTCACGCCCTTCCGCGCTCTGCTCGTTGTTACCCGTCTCGGTGTTATCGGCCATGTTGAAATCGGAGATCCTTACTTCCACTGCCTCAACCTTGATACCCTTTGCCTCGATGTTTTCCTTAAGTATCTGAAGCTGGCTCTCGATTGCTTCCCTTGCCTTGGCATTTTCGGTATCGATCCTTGCTGTCATCACTCCGCCGTTATTTGTGATACTGATCGCAACCCTGCCTAAGTTTTCGGGATTGAGTCTCATCTCTAAGCTTGTGTGGTCAGGTGTGATATCAACTCTTATCCTCTGTACTACCTGATAAACGATATCCCTGATGCTTACCTGTTCTGTGGTTACTTCACCGGTCTGCTCTACGGTCATCTCGAGATTTCTGACGAACCCTTCAACAGCACCCATTGCTCTGAGATCCTGAGAGTCGGTATCTCTTTCAGATCTGTCCGAAAGACTTCCGCTGCCCTCTCCTGTTCCGGTCTTTGTGACGGTCACTTCGATGTTATCCCCGCCTGCCGCATTAGCTGCTACTGTTTCAGCAGATGTATCCTCTTTAAGTGTTTCTTCAAGCTGAGCTTTTACATCTCCTTCTTCTGCTGCGATACGGGTATCATCTTCACCGGGCTTTGAAAAGTTCAGAAGCGCTTCCTTAAACTCATCGGCACTTAAGCCTGTTTCACTAAGTGTTTCAGCGATAAAATCATTCAGCTCGTTAAATGCTTCAAGCATTCCGTTGTCAACAAGCATATCCGAAATATCGTTTGAGCCGTTGAGCATCAGTATCAGCTGTGCTACATTGTTCCTGTCTGTCAGGTCACCGATGTTGAGTCCCATGGAATCTAATGCTTCCTTTAACTCCTCCGGAGTGACGTTAAGGATCTGGGCTGCACCGGCCATCATCTCGTTAACTGTCTCAGGAGCTGTTTCCTGCTTATCCGTGATCTGTTTCTTTTCCTGTTTTGAAAAAGCTTTTGCTTTTGTTCTTTCAGGGGTGTTAACTTCTTTACGGGTAGAAGGATTTGAAGTCTTTACTCCTTCCTCGGCGTTAACTCTTGTCGAAGCACCGCGCTCACTCACCTTGCCGTTCATTACCTTTGCGAAATCATCCTTAACCGATGTATTTTCACGGGGGCTTACAGCATTGCTTGCAGGCTGGACGATCTGCTGAACACTTCCTAAAGCGTTCAAGTTAACTGCTGTCATTTTTTTCCTCCTTTCTTCAAGTTTTAAGTGCATTATAAATACATAAAATACACTCTATATATTATTCGGCAGGATAGGTCATTTTCATAACCTCTCCTGCCGAAAAAATGAATTTTTTTTAGTTTTCAGAGAAATTTTTTGAGATTTTTTTATAATATGCCTCATCCATGTCATGCATTGTCTGTAAGAGACGTGCCACAAACAGGGGATCCATCTTGTCTAAGATAGGTGTAGCCTCGGTCGGTTTCATGCTTAAGAGCACCTTACAGGTGTACTCCAAGTCCGCAGTCATTTCTTCGAGAGCCGCTGCCGCCTGTGCAGGCTTCATATTCTTTATAAGGTCGGCCTTTTCTTTTATCATATTGTCATAGGCCAGCTGTTCTATAACCTGTCTGTATATCTCCTCTGCATTCTCGGGATTTATCTCCTCATAGAACTTTTTGTATTCCTCTATATCCGGAGCATTCGAATTAAATACTACCTGTTCGTCAAACCGCTTTACCCTTTCCTCAAAAGCAGCCTGATCATCCTCAAATTTCTTAAGTCTCGCAACCTCGTTCTGAAGCTCGATTATCCTCTTTGACGAAGCATCCGCATTGTTCTTCATCTCATCAAGCTCTGCTTCCAGCTTTTTTATCACTTCTACGGCTTCATCAATGTTTTTGTAAGGGTAGTTTTTCTCGGCGATGAGCGTTTCGTCATCCACTTCCGGAAGGATAAGGTTAAGTACCGGGACATCCTTGATGAGAGGTCTCAGCTTCGTTCCCATGCCTCCGACATCCATTTTAACGAGAAGTGCAAAAATAGCCAGCCATACCGCTACAATGATTATGATAAGCACGACAGTACCTATTTTGCTGCCTATGCCCTCCCCTTTTTCTTCCATGTTTTCATTGTTTTTATCTTTTTTAGCCATTTCAACCTCTTAAAGTTTATTCTTCAACCCTGCCGTACTGATAGCTTATCAGCTCATCCGTCTGTTTGCTTTCTTCTTCGTTGTATTCCCTCATGTACTCGGCAAACCTGTTTTCCTTAAGCTTTTCCATGCTCTTTCGCTCCTGCATGACGGTATTGAGCTTTTGTGTTGCCAGATCGACCTGCTTTTCCGCACGCTTTACGGCATATTTCTGCAGCTTGATCTGCTCATCCACGATAACAATGGCTCTGGCAGTCCCGTTTATGCGTTTCACATCCAGATCGTCGCTGTAGAGCTTCTTTAACTCTTCTTCATATTCACTTTTCTTTGAAAAGAGCCCTTCAAGTTTGTCCTGTTCCTCATTAAGCTTAAGTTTGGCCGCACCGAATTCCATTTTGGCCTGCTCTTCCAGCTTTAGCTTGATCGACAGGATGCTCTCCAAGCGGAATGTAAACTTAGTCATAAGCTATCCTCATTCAAATATCTTCTTTAACTCCGAAAGTGTCTCGTCGAATGTGAATTTTTCGTCCGTACCCTGGCATAAAAACGCGTTGACCGCATCGATCTTTTCTATCGCATAATCAATGTTTTTGTTTGCTCCCGGCTTATACGCTCCGATATTGATCAGGTCCTCCGATTCGTTGTAGGTGGCCATGACCATCTTAAGCTCGGCCGCAAGCTTCTTCTGTTCCTTTGTGACTATCGAACTCATTACACGGGAGATGCTTGAGAGTACATCTATGGCCGGGTAATGTCCCTTTGCAGCTATCTTTCTCGAAAGCACTATATGTCCGTCTAAGATACCTCGCGCAGTATCGGTTATGGGCTCATTGAAATCATCACCGTCTACAAGGACCGTATAAAGGCCTGTTATGGAGCCTACGGCACCTTTGCCGGCGCGCTCTAAAAGTTTCGGCATCTCCGAATATACGCTCGGAGGATATCCACGCGAAACGGGAGGCTCGCCCGCGGCAAGTCCTATCTCACGCTGCGCCATGGAAAAACGCGTAAGCGAGTCCATCATAAGGAGCACGTCCTTACCCTGGTCACGGAAATACTCGGCAATTGCTGTAGCAGTCTTTGCGGCTTTCTTTCTGGCAAGTGCAGGCTTATCGGAGGTAGCTATGACTACCACAGACCTTCTCATACCTTCTTCGCCTAAGTCACGTTCTATGAATTCCCTGACCTCTCTTCCACGCTCTCCTATAAGTGCTATGACATTTATATCTGCTCTTGTATTTCTGGCAAACATGCCGAGCAATGTACTTTTTCCGACACCGCTGCCCGCAAATATTCCGATACGCTGTCCCTTGCCTATGGTAAGCAGACCGTCTACGGCCTTAACACCTAAGGTAAGCGTTTCTTTTATCATCTCTCTTTTTAACGGATCGGGAGGAGCCGCTTCTGCCGGATAGGTCTTGCTCGTCCTGATCGGTGTCCCGTCCATGGACTCTCCTAAGCCGTTAAGTTTCTTTCCTAAGAGCTCGTCGCCCACTCTTACGGAAAATTTAACACCTAAATTCTCCACATAGCTTCCTACGCCTATGCCGCCTATCTCCTCGTAAGGCATAAGAAGAACATAGTCATCCTTAAATCCGATAACCTCCGCCCTGGTCTCAACCTTATGGTCAATGGATGTCACACGGCATACATCGTCAAGTACGACATCCGGGCCGAAGGATTCCATGGTAAGTCCGACTACCTTCTTTACTCTTCCAAGCTCTTTTATATACCTTTTATCAAGAAAAGCCTCATACTTTTTTACATCCATATCAAGCTCCGTATATCCTTCTCAATGCCCTCAAGTCATTTTAAAATCCGGTGTCATTCTGAGCTCAGCGAAAAATCTTATGTATCGTTTCTGAATATCATGTCGATTCGTTTTCATCATCGCCCGCCAGAAGCCTTAAGTCTTCCTTCAGACTCCTCAGCTGAGTCTCAATGCTGCAGTCAAATATCCTGGTATCGGTCTCTATAAGACATCCGCCTTCTTTAAGCATCTTGTCTTCTACGACCTCGACCTGTGAGCCTTCGGGCAGCCACAGATTTATCTCAGGCTGCTGGTTGATAACATTACCGTAATCCTGAGGCGATACCCTTATGATAAAGTTTCTGCAGGAAGTCTGCTTGGTCATAGCCTGATGTATCACATGCATGATGACCTCAGGACGCTCACCGGCATATATTCCCGTAAGTTTTTCCACATATTTTATCAGAATTTCAACAAAAGCAGGCTCCAGTTCACTCACCTGCTTCTCATAATCTTCTTCTGTCTGTTTTATCTTATCTTCAAGTTCCTGCTTTAATGCGGCACATTCCTGTTCAGCCTGCTCATGGCCTTCATCGTAGCCTTTTCGGATGTATCCGTCGATCAGCTGCTGTGCCTCAACCTCTGCCTGCTGTTTTGCATCCTCTATGATCTTTTCAGCCTGTTCCTCCGCTTCATCGAGCATCTGTCCCGCCTGGACTCTCAGCTCCTCAAGCTTTGCCTCAAGCTCTTTTATCTGACGCTGGTTCTCGAGTATCTGTTTTTCCTGTTCAGACAGGGTCTCTTCCTCGCTTCCGGAGATAACTATCCTCTCCCCGGGCAGTCCTTCGGTAAATGATGCGGACGCTTTAGCGGTATCCGCAGCCTCCGCCTCGTATGCTCCCGACTGTTTCTTTTCAAGCTCCTCAACATAAAGCTTGCGGAAGTTTTCTGCCCTTTCATTCATATCAAGTTTTTTGGTAGGCTCATCATATTTGATGGAGTACCCTTTTATAAGATTAGACAACTATATCATCACCTCCGCCACGCGAAACAATGATCTCGCCTGAATCCTCAAGTTTTCTGATAATGTTAACGATCTTCTGCTGGGCTTCCTCAACATCCTTCATACGTACAGGGCCCATATATTCCATATCTTCTTTTATCATGACTGCCAGACGTTTTGAAAGGTTGTTGAAGATAGCATTCTGAACCTGCTCGTTTGCAGCCTTCATGGCTATGGCAAGCTCGGAATTGTCAACCTCACGCAGAACTCTCTGTATGGATTTATCATCAAGCAGCAGTATATCCTCGAATACGAACATCTTCTTTCTGATCTCGTCGGTAAGCTCGGGCTCCTCGATCTCGAGAGTTTCAAGGATATGCTTCTCAGTAGCACGGTCAACTGAATTAAGTATCTCAACGATAGAATCAACGCCGCCTGCAATGGTGTAATCCTGATTAACAAGCGAAGCAAGCTTCTTTTCCAGCACAGCCTCCACCTCCTGTATGATATCGGGCGATGTTCTGTCCATCATTGCTATACGTTTTGCAACATCCGCCTGTTTCTCGGGAGGAAGCGCACTGATGACCTGGGCTGCCTGTGACGAAGGAAGGTAGCTCAAAATAAGGGCGATGGTCTGGGGATGTTCGTCCTGAATAAAGTTAAGCAGCTGTGAAGGATCCGTCTTTCTGATAAACTCGAAAGGACGTACCTGCAGGGAAGCCGTAAGTCTTCCGATGACTTCGGATGCCCTGTCGCTTCCGAGTGCATTGTCAAGCAGCTCCTTGGCATATCCGATACCGCCTTCCGCGATATACTGCTGGGCAAGGCACAGCTCATAGAATTCATCCATCACATCATCTTTTACCTGCTGTGATACACTTTTTGTATTTGCTATCTCCAAAGTCAGTGCTTCTATCTCTTCGTCCTTCAGATGCTTAAAAAGCTTTGAAGCTTTCTCAGGTCCTAACGCGATCATAAGTATCGCTGCCTTCTGAAGGCCGTTGTAATCAGCCAGACTAGCCTTTGCCGCCATAGTGTCCTCCTACATGTATCAATTCCATCCGTCATCGCTCAGCCAGTTACGGAGCAGTGCCGCAACCGCATCGGCGTTCTCGTCTATATACTTTTCAATCATCTTTCTGGTCTCGGATTTCTCACCAAACTCGATATCCTCTAATGACTGGTTCTCTCTTGTGGTAGCAAGCAGACGTTCTACCGAAAGCTCGGGTTCTGTCTCCACAACTTCTGCAGGCTTCATAGCCCTGAATACAACAAAGAGAAGCAGTCCCACTATAAGTACTGCAAGCAGTATCTCAAGGATGAGCGAGAAATTGATGCTTTCCCCTGTATCCTTCGGGATATAGAAAGGTTCGGAATAAGCTATTATGGATATATTATTTACAGGTATTCCGCTCGCATCCGAGAAAAGCTGTTTCAGATCGTCGATAACATCCTGGTCATCGATCCTGGTCAGTTCCTGATGTGTCTCGGCATATCTTTCAAATGTCGTGCCTTCCAGTGCACCGCTTTCTTCAAGCTCTTCTTCGGTAATATTTATCGCTTTTCTTAAAGTTACTGCGAGTGATGAATTCTCATGAACGATGAAAGGCGAATTCCTGATCGTCTGGGTTACACGTTCACTAGGCTTAAACTTATATGTTTCCTCGTTATAAGCACTGCTGCCCGAGCCTGAAGTCTCAATATAATAATCAGGCTCATCATTTGAATCGGTACCGGGTACATCGCCCTGTACGCCCTGATTCTCGGAAGATATCTTGGTGTACGAATCATATGCACTCTGGAGACCTTCGGTTGCGATATATTCGGTAAACATCTCGGAGGTCTTTTCCATGTTTATGTCAAGATTCGGAGATATCTGTGCATTATAATATCCGTTTATGATAGCAAGCTCCATGAGCTTGTCTATATACCATTTTTCTACGGTCTTTTCATAACTCAGTGTTTCGTTTCTGCCGTAGCTGTCTGCATCGGTGTTTTCCCCGCCGAAAAGCATACGTCCGTGCTGGTCTATGACAGTGATCTTATCCGTAGTACTGTTTCCGACTGCATAGGCTACACCGGTAGCTATACTGAGAGGTGTGTTTACCTTGTCAAATTTATCGGTTACGTTCAGGGTAACGCTGACTCCGATCTCCCTCTGTTCCTTAAGGATCGAATGTGAATTGTCTGAAGGATAATAGATAACCTTAGCCTTGTTAACGCCGTCCATACCTTTTATCCATGTCTCAAGCTCGCTCTGTATGTACAGATGGTTGTTCCTCTGCTTATCGGATGTGGTGGTACTCAAGTCGGTATTTAAGAGGTCGGCAAGCGTAAATGCACTTTCAGACATAACATCACTGTCTGCAAGGGCAAGTACCGCATCCTGCTTCTGCTTTTCGTTTACCTCGATCGTTTTGTCGTCATTGCCGAGCCTGTATTCTATCGCATTTGTTTCAAGAACCGCCATGGCTGTCTTGGCTGTGGCTGTGTCTTCAAATGTGTAGAGCTTTACAAACTTTGTCTGGTTAAGTATGACTATTAAAATAATTAAGGCCAACACAACAACAGCCACCGTACTGATGATGACTGCTCTTTGTTTGGCCGAATATTTTTTCCATATTTCCGCTATTCTTTTCGGTATCTGCTTCAAACGATCAAGCATTTGTGTTCACCCTTCTACATTACACTATCAGCGTCTGCCCCAAATCACCTCATAAACCCGCCGGCTTTGCCGTCGGCCGCCACTGAAGTGGCTCTTGTTTACTCGTTGATTTTGGCCAGCCTCCGTATAGCCACTTATCCACGCTATCCGCGGTTGCTCAAAACCACTCATAAACCCGCCGGCTTCGCCGTCGGCCGCCGCTAAAGCGGCTTAAAGTTTACTCGTTGGTTTTGCCCAACCTCCCCGGTACAATCCGTCAAAACTCAAATCTGCAAGCAAGCTTGCGCTTTGAGTTTTATCCGTATTGACCGCGGATAGCGGCTATTTATCAAAACTGCATCTGCATGATTTCCCTGTATGCGTCCATGACTGCGTTACGTACTGCAACCGTGTACTGTAGGGAGATGTTTGCCTTCATCTGGGCTACCTGCAGGTCATGCGTGCTGTTGGTAAGGCCCATGGCATATGCAAGTTCGGCTTCCTGGGCCTCATTGGAATACCTGTTGGTTTCCGATATCATGTCCATGGCCGATTTAAGCAGGGAATCAAACGAACCCGATTTCTTCGTGCCGTTAAGTTCTTCCGGATCCATAAGGTCAAACATGTCAAGTTTTTCCTTTTTGGTTGTTTTCCCGGTACTTCCGGTACTTAAGATGTCCAGACCGTTTATACCCATAACCCTGTAATTATCCATATTATCTCCTGTATCATTAAGATTCTGAAAGCTTTAGCCCTCAGAATGACACTGTTTTATGCAGGTCATTGTCCTACATCCAGACCTTTAAGAAGCATGTTCTTTGTGGCATTGAATGCGGTAACATTCGCCTCATATGAACGTGTCGCATCTATAAGGTTGGTCATTTCGGTAACCGTATCCACATTGGGATATGTAACATATCCGTCCTCATCAGCATCAGGATGTGCGGGGTCGTATACCTTCTTTAATGCGGTCACGTGATCCTCAGCTATGGCGGTTACTTTTACGCCGCTGCCGTTTACATATGTTGCACGTCTTGCCTGCTGCTGTGCCAAAGCCACGCCGAACGCATCATTGCCTTTTTCGGCAAAAACCACAGTCTTCCTGCGATATACGTTGCCGTTCTCATCACGCGTGGTATCGATATTAGCCAGGTTCTGGGCTATCGTATCCATACGCATGGTCTGGGCGGTCATACCGCTGGCACTTATATTCATTCCGTTAAAAATCGCCATAAGCCACTCCTTTCATATCAGCCCTTGGAAAGAACCGATTTGATCCTGCTGAATTCCTGTGTCATGGAATTAAGCAATGTATAGTATCTGATCTGGTTTTCGGCCAGATTTGCATTTTCCGTATTGATATCGACATTGTTTCCATCCTTGCGGTAGGAAAGCTCTGCCTGATCGGTGTATATCCTGGTGCCCAGTCTGTCAAGGTCGACGTTTGCGACACGCTGGTTTAAGTCGCCGCCTGTGAGCCCGTCCTTCATGATCTCACGCTTAAGATACCCCTCGAACTTTATATCCTTTCTCTTGTATCCGGGAGTACTGACATTTGCTATATTGTTGGCTATGACCTCATTCCTGATCCAGCTCGCATCGGCTGCTTTATTGAGCACGTTTACATAGTTAAAAGCATTAGATCCAATCATTAAAAAACCTCCGAAATAAACCCACTAAACATAATTATAATTAATTGCATAAAAAACACAAGCAATATTTAAAAAATCACAAAAAGGATTTTGCACGCAAAATCCCTTTTGTAATGGCAATCCATTTATTATTTGGTTTTTTCAAGTTCTTCAAAGACTACATCGTTAAGTACCTTGATGTAAGTACCTTTCATACCGGAAGACCTGGACTCTATAACGCCGGCACTTTCAAATTTGCGGAGTGCATTAACGATAACCGACCTTGTGATACCCACGCTGTCGGCTATACGGCTGGCAACCAGAATTCCTTCATTGCCCCCCAGTTCCTTAAATATATGCTTGATCGCGTCAAGTTCAGAGAAGGAAAGTGTGCTGATGGCCGATCTCACGATAGCCACCTTTCTGCTTTCTTCCGCATTCTCTTCATTAACGGAGCGCATCATTTCAAGCCCCACTACCGTGGTGCCGTATTCGCTTAAGATTATATCGTCGATATTGAACTGGTCATGCTTCCTGTACTGGAACAGGGTGCCCAGTCTCTCGCCCGCGATGTCTATCGGAGTGATAAGAGCCACATACGAATCGATATCGGGAAGCTCAAAGCCCAGAGTCTCAAGGTTAACATTCTCTTTTGTGGAAAGGATGTTAAGCAGACGTTCGTTTAAGTCATTATCGATATGATCGCCGATCTCATTCATTATGAGCTCGCTTAAAGGCTTAACCTCTTCCTTATTTGTTACGCCGAGTACCTTGCCTTTTTTACTGATGACAAGAATATTCGCGTCAAGAATATCGCTTAAAACCTGACAGATATCGTTGAAAACTACCTTGTGCGAACTGTTGTTATGCAGGAGCTTATTAATCTTTCTCGTTTTATCAAGTAATTGAACGCTCATATTCTACCCCCATCTTGAAGTAATTACTCTATTTGATAGAATAACACATATTTATTCAAAAATCAATAGAATTTTCTAAAAATTTGAACATTTTTCCGACAAGGGATAAAATTATCATTCTTCTTGCTGTTTATTGCGATACTATAACCTGTTATTGATTATTATTGCTTTATTGCTCCGGCTTCTGCCATGACATATAATCACAAGTGGGATGATTTGTACAGCTGTAATATCTTCTGCCCTTTTTGCTCTTCATTATCACGATATCGCCGCCGCATTTAGGGCATTTATATTCGGTCTTTTCATTATACGACTTCGTATTCCTGCACTCGGGGAATCCGGGACATGCCAGGAATTTTCCGTGAGGTCCGTATTTTATGACCATTTTGCGTCCGCACTGTTCACAGACTATATCGGTCTCTTCATCAGACACCTTAACCTTATCCAGGTTTTTCTCAGCCTCATTGACCGCGCTTAAGAGATCGGGATAGAAATTTCTGACAATTGATTTCCACTCAACATCACCTGTCTCGACACTGTCAAGAGTATCCTCCATAAGTGCGGTGAACTCGCTGTTGACGATCTCGGGGAAGGACCCTACCATGATGGCGTTTACCGCCTCACCGAGCTCGGTAACATACAGGTTCTTCTTTTCCTTAAGTATATAATGTCTTGCAAGTATGGTAGTGATGGTGGGAGCATATGTACTCGGACGTCCTATACGGAGCTCCTCTAAAGTCTTAACTAAGGAAGCCTCAGTAAAATGAGCGGGAGGCTGTGTAAAATGCTGCTCCTTTACGGTCTCGCTCACGGTATAGGAAGTACCCTGCTTTATACCGGTAAGGTCACCGTCGCTGACATCTTCGCTTACATCTTCATCTGTAGAATATACCGACATAAATCCGGCAAATGTAAGCTTCGACGATGAACATGTGTATCTCATGTCATCCGCTTCAAATACGGCTCTTACGGTCTTGTATTCCGCACTCTTCATACGGCTTGCTACAAATCTCTTCCATATCAGCTGATATAACCTGAAAAGATCTCTTGAAAGAGACTTCTTTACATCCTCAAGGGGAATATCCACATAAGAAGGTCTGATCGCCTCATGTGCGTCCTGTATCTTCTTTCCTGTACCCTTGTTTACCTCTTCGGTAGTCTCAAACTCTTTTCCGTACTTTGTATCAATGTACTTTCTTACAGCTGCATCTGCCTCAGCGGATACTCTTACCGAATCGGTCCTCAAGTATGTGATAAGACCTATCGTTCCGTGACCTTCCACCTCGACACCCTCGTAAAGAGTCTGTGCCAGCTGCATGGTCTTCTTGGTAGAGAAATTAAGGACTTTGGAAGCCTCCTGCTGGAGTGTGCTCGTAGTAAAAGGAAGCGGTGCCTTTCTGTGCTTCTCACCCTCCTTAATCTCTATACACTTTACTTTCTTTCCTGTTTTTGCGATATATCCGTCGGTCTCTTTACCGGTCTTGGGAACGATCTTTTCATCCTTTTTTCCGTAAAAATGTACAGTAAGCCCCTTACCCGAAACGCCTGTTTTAAGGACAGCATCCAGACTCCAGTACTCCTCCGGCTTAAAATCGTTTATCTCTTTTTCACGCTCGCATATAAGCTTTAATGCTACAGACTGCACTCTTCCCGCAGAAAGTCCGCTCTTTATCTTTTTCCATAAAAGAGGACTGATCTTATATCCCACGATCCTGTCGAGCACACGTCTTGCCTGCTGTGCATCCACAAGACCCATATCGATCTTTCTGGGGTTCTTTAGTGAATTCTTTATAGCATCCTTTGTTATCTCATTAAAGGTGATCCTGTTGGCTGCCTTTTCATTAAGCTTAAGCAGTTTTTGAAGGTGCCAGGATATAGCTTCTCCCTCACGGTCAGGGTCCGTTGCGAGATATATCTTATCAGCCTTCTTGGCTGCTTTCTTAAGCTCGGACAATATCTCCCCCTTACCCCTGATAGTGATATATTTGGGTTCGAAATCGTTCTCAGGAGAAACACCCATCTGACTTTTGGGCAGGTCCCTCACATGTCCCTGCGAAGCAATAACATCATAACCTGTGCCCAGGAACTTCTTTATGGTCTTGGCCTTGGCAGGCGACTCAACTATAACCAGATTCTTAGCCATTTCATTCCGCCTTTCTGTTTCTAAAAGAAAATCAAACGAAACATAGCATAAACTTTTTTTTTCAGAAAATCAAGTATTTTTTTATTTTTCTTCTTATTTATAGTTTTTAAAAAACTGTCTGATAAATCCGTAGTATGCTTCATACTCCTCTTTTCCCGAGCCCTGTCCGGAGTACAGGACTTTTTCCGCATACTCAAAAATTTCAAGATATCCGTTATATAATTCTTCCCTCTTTTTTGCTATATCCTCCGCCTGTCCGGTTTTAATCGAAACCTGAGCCTTATAATCCGCAAGTGTCCCGCACAACTCGAGAGGAAGCGGATTTTCTTCCTTAACTATCTTCTTTTTCTTCAGCTTCTTTACAAAATCCATGTACCTCGCATAAACAAGAGGCTCATACTTCCCCTCCTTAAGCCACTTGCCGTATCTGTGCTCCCTTAATGCTCTCCTTATTAAGATGAACAGTGCCCAGAACAGAGCAACGGCTCCTGTCACAATTCCCAAAGGTATGAGCAGAAGCGAAAGATTCAGTTCGGATTTTTCCTTTTCTATGGTATATCCGTCATCACCTGTCACGGAGAAACTTTCACCCGTATCGTTATTTCCGAGTCCTAAATCCACATCAAACAGTCTTGCGAAAAATCCGCCTATACCTGTCATCTGCTGGGGCGTCGGTGCCGCTTCGTAGCTGGGCGGTGTAAACTCAAAAGGTACAAAACCCTCTCCTTCAAGATATACCTCTACCCATGCATGGGCATAATAGTCGCTCACCTTTACCTGATAAACGTTATTATCGGGATTATATGCATTTTCCTGATACGTAAACCATTCGTTTCCGTCTATGTCAAGTTTTTTTGCAGATTCCGACATGAGCGAATACGGGATACAGTATCCCTCCACATATTTTGCGGGGATACCCATATGACGCAGTATCATTACCGCAGCCGAAGCGAAGTGGGAACAGAATCCTCTCTTCTGCTCCTCAAGGAAATAATATACAAAATCCGTATTGTTCGGAGTCCTTCCGGGTGACAGCGTATAAGGATACTCATCTAAGAACATGTTCTTAATCGCTTCACATGCTCTTAATCTGAACTCATTTATTTCTTTTTTCTGTTCATCATTTTTATTGTCTATAACGTTTAGCAGAGCCTCCAGCTCCTCGCTGCTTAAAGTCCCCGTAATATCGGTTATACCCATATCGTGGGTATTTTCATCGGTTCCGTCACTGTCATAATTAATAAATAACTGCCCGGAGTTACCTGAATATATATTCTGAATTTCCAGATTTTCAAGCCTTTCTTTTACAAGCAGCTTATATCTGTCAAGGTCCTTAAGGCCGAAATTCTTATGCTTGCGGCAGAAATCCGACAGATACCTGTCCAACTGGTCGGGCACTTTAAGGCAGATATTGTAAACATAGTCCGAATACTTTAAGAAAACACCGCCTACCGGATATATTCCATAAAGCTCATCACTGGCCGGCCTTTGCATTTTCATTATCGGTTCCGTATAGTCACCGTTATAAACATCGCTGAATTCGACGATCACCCCGCTGCTCAATCTATATCTAAAACTTCCACCCGGATGATCCATCCAGTATTCAACATATTCGGGTGCGTAGAACCTAACATCATGAGTCGTTATGATATTCTCATCCTGACTCTCAGGCTTGTAAAGCGGATCCTTCTGCACAGAATAATTCCCTGCCATTGTATAATAAGGGAAAACATCCATTCCGAAGCTTTTATCCAGATAAGTCACCTGCGCCATTGCAACACCGGAACCGGTCATTATGGTATTATAACGGATACTGTTTTCCATAGAGGAAAAGATCGATCTGTCAAACATTTTTATATTTTCCGTATCTATGTTAAGTTCCGGAAGGTCCAGGCTTGATACATCACTCTGCCAGCTTGATCCGGTATAAGATACTCCGCTGAAACCCGGCAGATATACAGTCTCCCTGCTGTAAGGTACAAAGTTCACCACAAGATCCGTACCGAAATCGGGGCTCACGGAAGATACTCCACCGAGCTGGCCGCGGTTTAGGCCGTTGATGGAGTCATATCTGTTAAACAATCCCCAGAATCCGTTCTGTACGACTATCTTTACATAATCGTCAAATGCAGCCTTCGCGCTGTCCTCAGGCGTCTCCCCGAGGTCCCTGTTAAATACGGGAAGTGAAATGACACATACAACCAGGGAAAATACAAGTGAAAAGGCAATAGCCAGGAGAATGCCCTTATGGCTGCCCCTGGTGGTATAGTAAGTTCTCTTAAAAAATTTGTCCTTTATATAGTCCGGGTATACTTTCCCGGGTATAGTGACCCTGTTGAAGGAGCCCTTTTGCAAAAGTCCCGTGCAGATACAGCCCGCCATCACAAGTATCAGCGGGAGCAGCGGAGGCTTGAGGCCGATATACAGAGGGATCTCAAGAAGAATAAAAGATATCGCAAATGTCTCTGCAAAATTCATGTACCTTGAAACAGTGATATTGTACATGATAATAAGAAAAGAAATGATAAAGAACAGTGTGATCGTGACCGTCACATATCTGTTGGTCATCTGCTCTTCCGCACTTCTTACATAGGACATGTTAAAATAATCCGCATATGCCTCACGGATGCTGTTGGTGATGGCCTGGAAACCCGAGTTGGCATACAGATAGTATCTTAAAAGCTCCACGGTAAATACGACCAGGAACAGAATATAGCCGACATAAAATATCTTCTTATTTGCATAAAGAAGTGATATCAGCACACTTACCACGAGTGTGAACAGTACAACAGCATTTTTGTTGTAAGTAAATGAAAATGCATCACAGAATCCTGTGACCGTACCGGTACATACCATAAAGATTATCAGAGCTTTTGAAAGGCATATAAACAGAGGGCTCGACTTTCTGGTGCCATATACGTCCTCTATGGCAACACCGGAAAGGTCCAGCTCCTGATAGAACTTTTTCTCCTGTCTTGATAATCTTTTTTTCATCCGTCGTACCTTGTTATCTAACATTCCTGCGCTATATTATCATCCTGAACACAACATTGTCATTCTGAGCGTCAGCGAAGAATCTTATCGTCAATCATCCATAACTACTTCCAGCCCGTCCTCATACATCGTCACCTTATCCCCGGCAACCGATATCAGGAAAGCCGATTTCTGGCTTGAAGAATAATATGCCTCTTTAGCTTCTCCGGCCGTGTCATACAGAGGCAGCAGATACATATCCCTGTAACAGTTTTTAAGTGAATCCTCGTCATCTATAATATAGTACTCAAACGAACAGTCGGTCTTGTTGTACAAGCACACCTCAAACCTCTCTCCCCTGTCCGTGAGCTCCCTGCATACGGCATCCGTCATGGAAACCGTATCGTCTATCATACTTTTCTCAAGCTCCGGCACTATCACAAGCGACATGACCGAGGTCCTCTCCATCTCCTTTACCGCCAGGTCGTCGATCTTTGCACTTATCTTCCAGTGTATCCTCGCCAGTCTGTCACCCGGACGGTACTCCCTTATCTCCTTTATATCGGAAGATAACGAACCCTTCATGTCAGGTTCCGTATATTCATCATACCCTTCGGAATACGGAAGCTCCTGTACGGGCACCTTGCTCTTTTTCTCCGGCAATACAGCCACCTGCACGCTGAAGTTCAGAGGCTCTCTCACGCTTACCATGCCCATAAAGCCGGTTATCTGTATGCTCTTTCCCTCAAAAGACACCATACCGGTCTTTGAAGTCCTGATACTGATATTTACCCTGTCTTTCTTTTTAGGCATACAGTTGATGTTTAAGACAGTATCCTTATCCGTCTTAAAAAAAAGATTGTCGATTGAAAAATTGATTATGCATTTTAAAAACGGATAATATGTCGGATTTGAATACTCCACGTAATACAGGATATTACCGCCCTTTTCGATATCGGGTACGACTGCCCCTCCCGTGATCTCCAGTTTTTTTACATTTACGATAAATGCCGGAATGGCCACCGCCGGAAGGATGACATAAGGAAAAAGCAGAAATACAAGATAATTCTGCTTAAAAATAAGTACAAAGAAGACTATTAAAATGAATATAAAAAGATATCTGATTATAGACCAAATATGTATTTTCATTAACGTAAAACCTTCTTATCACCCCGGCAGCTTTACAGAATCAAATGATTTTGCAAGTGCCATCTCCAAAGTATACCCTGTTGCCTTGGCTTTTGTCGAAAGGATAACCCTGTGGTTGGCTATTGCAAAGTACACGGCCTTTACATCCTCAGGTACCACATAGTCCCTGTCAAGAGTAAATGCCCTGGCTCTTGCCATTTTAAGCAATGCTATGCTTGCACGCGGACTAAGTCCGAGTGAATACAGATCGTTATCCCTTGTAACCTCGGTAAGCTGAACTATATAGCTTAAGATTGGCTCAGATGTCTTTACAGCCTCAACCTTCTTCTGCATATCAAGAAGCTCATCCCTGCTTACACAGGCATTAAGACTTGCCACTATCTCATGAGAGTCTCCGCGCAGGATATCTATCGCACTGTCATGATCGGGGTAACCCATGGTAAGTCTTATCATGAAACGGTCCAGCTGTGACTCGGGCAGTTTCTGTGTACCTGATGCACCTACAGGGTTCTGTGTGGCTATTACAAAAAATGGTGTAGGAAGACTTCTCGTCACACCGTCCACAGTTACATTCTGCTCCTCCATAACCTCCAGTAATGCAGACTGTGTCTTCGGAGAAGTACGGTTTATCTCATCTGCCAGAAACAGGTTGGTAAAAACAGCTCCCTCTCTGAAGCTGAATTCTCCTGTATTCTTATCATACATTGTAAAGCCGCTTAAGTCAGAAGGAAGAACATCGGGTGTAAACTGTATTCTCTTATAATCAAGCGACATAACCTTAGCCAGCGCTGTGACGAGTGTGGTCTTTCCCACTCCGGGTATATCCTCAAGCAGTATATGTCCCTTTGCCAGTATCGCACACAGTACCATATCTATAACTTCATCCTTGCCATGTATGACGAGCTTTATTGAATTCTTTATCCTGTCTGTCTGCTCCGACATTTTTATCCTCCGAAAATATATATTATTTTTCTATTTATCTATAATAACCTAATATACAAGTATAATAAAAACCACTTGATTTTTCAAGTGGTTTTATATCGTATACCTCTTATTTAATATAGTTTTAAGGTTTAGCTGAACCTTTGTTTTATCTCATCGTACTTCGCCGAAGTCATGAGTGCCGTCTCGTCCGTCCCTTTAAACTTTACCACATATGTCCATCTTCCGTATACTTCAAGTTTTTTTATGGCATCGATCCGGATGATATATGATTTATGGCACCGCATGAATTTATCCGCATTAAGCTTTTCCTCTAATGAAGATAACGACTGTGCGGTAAGATAAACCTCATCCTTTGTTACGATCCTGGTAGTACTGTCGGTACGTTCGATCATAATGATATCGTTTATATCGAGAATATTGATCTCCTCTTTACCCTTTATGAGCAGTTTTTCGTCTCCGGTGTTTTCTAAAGTATCCTCATGCCTCCCGATATCGGAAAAGTTCATGATCCTGTCGAGTGTTTTTCCTATCCTTTCCATATCAAAAGGCTTTACAAGATAATCAAATGCATATATCTCAAAAGCATTTGCCATATACTCGGAATGAGCCGTAGCAAATACGATCTTGACCTTAGGCTCCACTTCGCATATGGCTTTTGCGCATTCCAAGCCGCTCTCGCCCTTAAGATCTATATCCATAAAAACCACATCGGGACGAAGCTTTATAAAGTCACTTATTGCAGAAGCAAAATCCTCACACAAAGATACAACCTTAAAACCGTCGTTCTTTTCTATCATCTTCTTCAATATGCTGCGGATATGTTCCTCATCCTCGACAACCATAACTTTTATCATAGCTTCGTCCTCAACCTTAGGTCATTATTTGTTTTTCTTGGGTTCGATAAAATCAATGACACCGTTTCCGATATCATTCTTCATCTTTGTATCAGCCTTAACATTCTCGAGTTTATAATAATCAAGCACTCCGAGGTTTCCTGTCTTTAAAGCCTCTGCCATAGCTCTCGGCACCTCAGCCTCAGCTTTGACAACATCAGCCTTTGCCTTTACAACTTCTGCCTTCATTTCCTGCTCTAAGGCTACCGCCATGGCCCTTCTTTCCTCAGCTTTGGCCTGTGCGATCTTGGTATTGGCCTCAGCCTGAAGGCTCTGAAGGTTTGCGCCTATATTTCTGCCTATATCGATATCCGCGATATCGATGGATATGATCTCGAATGCAGTACCCGAATCAAGTCCTTTTTCCAGCACAACCTTTGATATATCATCGGGATTTTCCAGTACTTCACTGTGCTTTTCCGCAGAACCTACGGTAGTAACGATACCTTCACCTACTCTCGCAAGTACGGTAGCTTCACCGGCACCGCCGATCAGTCTGTCGATATTGGTCCTGACAGTTACTCTTGCCTTAACAAGAAGCTCGATACCGTCCTTTGCGACAGCTGATATCTGAGGAGTTTCGATAACCCTGGGAGTTACGCTCATCCTTACTGCATCAAATACATTTCTTCCTGCAAGATCTATGGCCGAAGCCTTCTCAAACGAGAGTTCCATTCCGGCTCTTTCGGCTGCGATCAGTGCATTTATAACACTGTCAACATTTCCTCCTGCAAGATAATGAGCTTCAAGTTCATTATTCTTAACCTTAAGTCCTGCTTTTGTAGCCTTTATCATGGGTACCACGATAAGTGCAGGCTTTACACGACGTATCTTCATTCCGATCAGTGAAAAAACACCTATCCTTACACCGCTCGCTACAGCCGAGATCCATAATCCGACCGGGATAATGGTAAAAAACAATAATAAGAAAACAATAACTATCGCTGCAATGATTATAGCATTTGTAGGCATATCTTAACCCTCCCTGACAATGATTTTATTATTTTTGATCTCTTTGATCACAAGTAAAGCACCTTTATTGATAAATTCCTGACCCATGATGTCCAGCACCACTCCGTCAAATTCACCTTTCCCCGAAAGCTTCAGATCCGTTAAGGCAACTCCCTTCCTGCCGATAAGATATTCCATATCCTTACCTTCGATAAACAGATCTTTTGCAGGCAGATCCGTATCAAGCTTGATCGGTGACTTTACCTTTTTGGAGTTGAATACGATAATGCTTATCACCAGCATGATCGCTATGATCACTATCGCGATAACTCCGATCAGCACTCTGTCGTACGTATTATCACCGGTAAGATATATACCTGCTGCCGTAAAAATGATACCGAAGATCCCGGGTATCCCGAAGCCCGGCATGTAAAACTCAACTCCGATGAGGATTATCCCGACGACCAAAACCACAACACCTAAAACCGGAACCGTTCCCATGTTATACTCCTTTCTCAAACGTAACCGTAAACACTGTTTCCTTTTCGTTTGATCTTAAACTGATATTACCTCTGTTTGCATTAAGTATTTCTTTTACGATCGAAAGCCCCATTCCGTGGCCTTCATCTTTTTTGGTAGAGAACCCTTTTACGAATATGTTCTCCCTGTCTTTTTCAGGGATCATGTCTCCGTTGTCCTCCACTTCAAACAGGTAATGGTGAGGTGTCTCGGTAATATTGACTCCCAGCTTTTTTTCCTTTACATCCGATTCTTCCAAGGCTCTTATCCCGTTATCGATCAGATTGGAAAGGACCTTGCAAAGCTCCCAGTCCTCTATGTGCAGTTCCTTTAGGTCCGACTTTACTTCTATCAGGAATTCGATCTTTTTTTCTTCCGCTTCAGCCGATTTGGCTGCAAGCAGTGCATTTATCGCCGGTTTTGAAGTCTTTATCGCTTTTCCGGTTTTAAGCAGCTCCCGATAGACCTTCTTTAGATATGAATCCATCTCATCATATTCCTTAAGCTCCATCAGTCCGTATATCACCTGCAGATGATTCAGATAATCATGCCGGTCCATCCTTAACCTGTCATTCAGCCTGACCAGGTTTCCGAAACTTTCGCGAAGAGTTTCGTTTCTGTTCACGAGTTTTTTATAACTTTTGACAAGTAAAACAATGCATCCCGTAAGGATTATCACAAGTACGGCACAAAGCACCAGGTAAAAATCTTTATTGCCCACCTTATTACCTCCATGGTCACAGCATATCACAAAGTTAATTTAATTCAATAACACTTCTCTGAATTATACATATCTGCCTCTGAAATGTCATAAGCAGTCTTTTTATCCGAAATAATCATATATAATTATAGCAAATGCCAATCCGGTTTTCAAACCTAAATTGGCATTTGTATCGTGTCATATTTTTATATACAGATTCTTCCCGACTTCCTTTATAAGCCCTTTAAGTTCAAGGCTGATAAGTATCATGGACAGTCTGTCAAAGCCTACTCCCGTCAATCCCGATATCTCATTGATGCCGATGGGTACCGGTTCAAGCCTGTCGTACACCTCTTTTTCCTCTCCCGACAGTTTTTCCTTAACGGTCTTCTTCTTTTTCTTCTCGACCGTAAGAAGCATTTCATAATGGTTTTTAAGTTCCTCTATGATGTCATCCGGCTCGGTTGCCATCATGGCTCCGTTCTTTATAAGACTGTTACATCCGTCACTCACCGTATCACCTATGCGTCCGGGTATCGCAAATATCTCCCTTCCCTGCTCTAAGGCGTGGTCCACGGTGATAAAGGTACCGCTTTTCTTCCCTGCCTCGACCACCAATAGTATATCGCACAGTCCCGATATGATGCGGTTGCGCTGGGGGAAATTGTACGGAAGTGCTTTATCCCCGGGATAATACTCCGATATTATCCCGCCGTAACTTTTCACGTTATCCCCACCACTCTCCGTTTTATCCGTCCTTATACGGTCCTGTTTTCCTGACAGTGTATCAAAGATATCCCTGTTCATGGCGGGATAACATACATCCACTCCGCAGCCGAGTACTGCATAAGTCTTCCCTCCCACTTTTATGGCTCCCCTATGGGCAAACCCGTCCACACCGGCAGCCATACCGCTTATGATATCTATGCCTGCCGCTGCTAAGCTTTCCGAGAACTTTAAGCACATCTCACGCCCGTATATGCTGCATTTCCTGCTGCCGACCATGGCTACGGCAGGTTCGTTATCACCCGGAAGTTCTCCTTTAAAAAAGAGGAACGGCGGCGCATCGGGTATGTCCCGGAGTCTGCCCGGGTACTCTTTTTCATCCACAGTGACAAATCCGATACCTGCTTTTGTAAAGCTTTCGAGTTCTTTTTCGTAATCGGTATTCCTGTAGTTTAACAGCTGCCCGATATGAAAATCCTCTAAAAGAGGAATACTTCTGAGCATCGCCTCTCCTGCCTTATATATCTCCTCCGGAGTCCCGAGCATATCTAAAAGTATCCTTCTGCGGCCGGACTCCATTCCTTTTACTCTCGATAAATATAACCAGTATTCTTTTCCCGTCATCTTTCGTCTCCGTTTCTATAGCACAGTGCCTCAAGTATATGCGGCACCTTAATATCCTTTTCTCCCGCCATATCGGCTATGGTACGTGACACCTTAAGCAGTCTGTGATAGCCTCTGGCACTTAATGCATATTTTTCGAATGCCTTTTCCATCAATTCTTTTTCCTCTCTGCCAAGAGGGCAGAAATCCACCGTCATGCTGCCTGTAAGCTCTGAGTTAAAGCTTATAGGCATACCCTTATATCTTTCAAGCTGTATCTCTCTTGCGTGCATGACTCTTTCCCTTATCGCACTGCTGCTTTCACCTTTTTTAGGGGTACTGAGCTCTTCATATTTTATCTCGCTGACATTTACACACAGATCGATCCTGTCCATGACCGGCTGGCTTATCCTTCTCTGGTACATACGTATCTGTCTCTCGGAACAGGTGCACCTGGACCTGTCCGGATAGTGTCCGCACGGACAGGGGTTCATGGAGGCCACCAGCATAAATCCGGCAGGATAGGTATAGGAAGCATTCAGCCTCGATACCGTTACCACCCTGTCCTCTAAAGGCTGCCTTAAAGCCTCTATGGCTTCCCTTCCGAATTCAGGCATCTCGTCCAAGAAAAGAACCCCGTTTGCAGCCAGGCTTATTTCCCCGGGTTTCGGGGTCACACCGCCTCCTACCAGGGATGTGACTGTACATGTATGATGAGGCGATCTGAAAGGGCGTCTTGTTATCAGGTACTGTTCATCACTGAGCAGTCCTGCGACGCTGTATATCTTAGATACTTTTAGACAGTCATCAAAGCTCATATCCGGCATGATACCGGGTATACGCCGGGCTATCATTGTTTTGCCCGATCCCGGAGGGCCTGAGAGAAGCAGATTATGCTGTCCGCATACGGCTATCTCCGCTGCCCTCCTCGCAGCCTCCTGCCCTGCTATCTCAGAGAAATCCTCGCTGACTACGGAAACCGCATTTTTTAGTTCCGTCTCTATTCCGCCCGTCTCAGGCAAAAGCTCCCTCACCTCTAAGATATACTCTATCAGCTCATTTAATGTCTCTACGCCTATAACGTCGATACCGCTCACCACGGCACCTTCTTTCGCATTGCCCTTCGGTACCACGACAGTTCCGATACCGGCTTCTTTTGCGGCAATACAGATAGGAAGCACTCCGCTTATACGGTTTACCTTACCGTCCAAGCCAAGCTCTCCCACTATGAGCATGTTATCAAATTTTTCCTGTGGTAATATTTCAGATGCTGCAAGACATGCCATCGCTATAGGCAGGTCAAAAGCAGTCCCGGCTTTTCTTACATCGGCCGGGGAAAGATTTACCGTGATATGCTTTGGTCTCAAAGCAAAATTAGAATTTTTGAGTGCTGTCCTCACTCTGTCCTTAGCCTCCTTGACCTCGGAGGCTAAGTAGCCTACCATATTGAAAAGCGGCAGGCCGTCACTGACGTCAGCTTCGACATTGATAAGCATAGCCTCGATACCGTATACCGAGGCGCTTCTGACATTTCCGTACATTTTTCCCTTTCCGCTGAGCGGAAGGAGTTATACAGCTATATTATTCGTGTTTTTTTATGATCTTCTGCAGCTCGTTCATAAACGTATCCACATCGGTAAAGTCCCTGTAAACGGAAGCAAATCTTACATATGCTACCTGATCTACCTTCTGGAGCTTCTCCATGATAAGCTCACCGATGACCGAACTCGGGATCTCTTTTGACTCGTAAGACGAAATCTCAGCCTCGATCTCATCGACCATGTTGCGTACCATCTCTACGGATACCGGTCTCTTATGGCAGGATGCCCAGATACCCTTTTCGATCTTGTCCCTGTTATACTGCTCCCTGATATTATCCTTTTTGATGATGATCATCGGGATGGTCTCGATCTTCTCATAAGTCGTGAATCTCTTATCACACTTATCGCACTGTCTTCTTCTTCTGATGGATGAACCATCCTCGGCAGGTCTGGAATCAATTACTCTGGTATCTTCATTTCCGCAAAATGGACACTTCATGACAAACCTCACTTAAGTTGGATTTTACCAAATTATCGGCTACAATTAAAATTATAGTGAATTACATTTTCAAGTCAAGCACTTTTTTCATTACCGGCACGGATTAATTGACTATAGTCTCCATATTTGTTATACTTTGCTTTAATCAAAGGGAAATAATATATGGCTGAATCACGGAAATCAATTGAGTAAGGAGTCTTAAGAGATGGAGATAAAACCCTATAAAAAAGATTTTGAATATTCATATACTTTAGGAGCATTTCCTACATTTGAACTGCTGTCCGCAAAACCGGGAGAAGTACTCGGCATATATGCGAGTTCCAGTTTTACGGATATGGATAAGCTCCGTGCAAAATGTGATGAAAAGAAAGTGGCATTCAGTATAAACGACAAGCTGATAAACCGCTTAAGCGACAAGGGAAATGTATATGTGGCAGGGGTATTTAAAAAGTACACTCAAAAGTTAAACCCCTCACGTCCCCATCTTGTTCTTGTCAACCCTTCAGATATGGGAAATCTGGGCACGATCATAAGGACTGCTGTCGGCTTCGGCATCATGGATCTGGCAGTGATAGAGCCGGCTGCTGATATATTTAACCCTAAGACAGTAAGAGCCTCCATGGGAGCACTTTTCAGGCTCAATGTCCACAGGTTCTCATCCTTTGAAGAATATATGTCTTCCGACGAGTTCGGAAAGAAGGAAGGTCCCGGTAAAAGAGAGATATTTACATTTATGCTGAACGGAAAAAAGCAGCTTACCGTAAGTGACTGTCCTAAGCCTAAGCTCTACTCTCTCGTATTCGGAAACGAAGCTGCCGGGCTTCCTGACATCTTTTTAAACTACGGTACAAGCATAATAATACCCCAGTCGGAATATGTAGATTCTCTCAATCTGACCATAGCCGCCGGGGTAGGTATGTATATGTTCACTCACGAGTAAACACTTTTCTTTTGTAAACTGATGTTACAGAGTAAAGATAAAGGATCAGATCTCCGTAACAAACGGTGTGATAAGGATTATGATCATGCATACGGGACATACATAACGCAGCATTACGGCATGCAGCTTTCTGCTGCGGAACTTCTCTTCGCTTTCAAGCACCTCATCCTCGATGTATACGGGCTTTGTGACCCATCCGATAAGTGCACATGTAAGCAGCGCTACTATCGGCATCATGATATTGTTACTGATAAAATCAAAGAAATCAAGGAACTGCATCCCGAACAATTCTACCGTCTTCCATGCACTGTATCCGAGTACCGAGAGCATACCGAGCAGGAAGCATATGATAAGTGTTATGATGCTCGCCTTAATCCTTTTTACATGGAACTTCTCCATGATTATGGATACCACCGTCTCCATAAGCGATATCGAGGACGTAAGAGCCGCAAGTGCTACCAGCACGAAAAATACCGTGCCGAATATCTGCCCGCCTGCCATGGACTGAAATACGTTCGGCAGTGTGATGAACATGAGTCCCGCTCCTTTATTGAGCGCTTCTGCATTTCCTCCCGAAAATACAAATACCGCAGGAACTATGATAAGTCCGGCAAGAACCGCGATCCCGGTATCGAATATCTCGATCTGTCTTACGGATCTCTCAAGTGAATCCTGCTTACGCATGTACGATCCGTAGGTAACCATTATACCCATAGCTATGGACATGGAATAGAAAAGCTGTCCCATGGCTGCTGCTATGGTTTTCAGCAGTGTGGAAAAAGTAAAATTTTCAAAGTTCGGGAGAAGATAGTACTTAAGTCCTTCTCCCGCTCCTTTAAGAGTAAGGGTATATATCGCAATACCTATAGTCAGGACCACAAGGAGCGGCATCATAAACTTACTGATGCGCTCTATGCCCTTTTCCACTCCGAGCATTACTACCAGTGCCGTGATTGCGAGGAATATCACAAAAAATACCGTCGGCTGGGCAGACGATCCTATAAATTCCGAAAAGAACGAACCGTCACCCGCTGAAGTTTTCCCGTTACCGCTTATAAATGTAGCCAGATATTTTAATACCCATCCGCCTATAACACAGTAATAAGGTGTGATTATGACAGGTACAAAAGCTGCCAGCCAGCCCAAAAACGAAAATCTCTTATTGATGGACTTATACGCACCTATAACACTTTTTCCGGTACGCCTGCCTATCGCTATCTCGGTGATCAGCAATGCAAACCCGAATGTCAGGGCAAGTATGATATAGATCAGTAAAAACAATCCGCCGCCGTACTTAGCCACAAGATACGGAAATCTCCATATATTACCCAAACCTACTGCCGAGCCGGCAGCCGCAAGGACAAAGCCGAGCTTGGACCCGAATCCGCCTGATTCAGACGGATTTACATTTGATCTGTCCTGTTGTGGCATGATAGTTTAAACTCCTTATAATCTTTTAGATCGGTCTTTTTTAGATCAGTCTTTTTAAAATCAGTTAATATCTTCCCATTTCCAGTTAACTACTTCAGGAAGATCTACACCGTAATCATGGATGTACTGCTTATGCTCAACAAGCTTGTCGCTCATCTTCTGATAGAGGTATGCACCGGTATTTCCAAGCTGGGGAAGGAATCTTAATGCATCCTGTACCAGATGGAAACGGTCTATATCATTCTGTACACGTACGTCAAATGCTGTAGTGATGGTACCCTCTTCCTTATATCCTCTTACATGCATAAGCCTGTTGTTGTGACGGCGGTATGTAAGCTCATGGATAAGAGTAGCATATCCGTGGAAGTTGAATATTACAGGCTTGTTGGTAGTAAAGAGCATATCGTATTCCGCATCGGAAAGTCCGTGAGGATGCTCTGCCTGAGGTACAAGCTTGAAAAGGTCTATAACATTTATAAAACGTATCTTGATATTAGGCAGTTCTTTTCTGAGGATGGATACTGCAGCCAATGCCTCTAATGTAGGTGTCTCACCTGCACATGCGAATACGATGTCAGGCTCCTTTCCCTGATCGTTTGAAGCCCAGTCCCAGATACTGATACCCTGTGTGCAGTGCTTTACTGCCTCAGGCATAGAAAGCCACTGGGGACGGGGATGCTTTGAAGCTATGATGACATTTACATAGTTCCTGCTCTTTAAGCAATGGTCCATCGTCGAAAGGAGTGTATTGGTATCTGCAGGAAGATATATACGTACAACGTCAGCTTTTTTGTTGGCGATATGATCCATAAATCCGGGATCCTGATGTGTGAATCCGTTGTGGTCCTGCTGCCATACAGTTGAACACATAAGGAGGTTGAGTGAAGCGATCTCCTCTCTCCAAGGCAGCTGGTTGCATACTTTGAGCCACTTTGCATGCTGTGCACCCATGGAGTCGATGATCCTTGAGAATGCCTCATAGGTATCAAAGAAGCCATGACGTCCGGTAAGCAGATATCCTTCAAGCCAGCCCTCGCACATATGCTCCGAAAGCATTGAATCCATAACTCTTCCGAATCTTGAAAGATGATCGTCCATATCCGACTGCTCTGCGTTCCAGTCCCTGTTCTCCACTTCGAATACAGAGGTAAAGCGGTTTGAATTATTCTCATCGGGTGAGAATATACGGAAGTTCTTTGCCTCGGCGTTAAGCTTAAAGATATCACGGATGTATTTTGCAAGGTTAGCTGTATCCTGGCTTTCCTTTGCGCCGTGCTGTTCTATATCAAATCCGTATTTCCTGAAATCAGGCAGTCTAAGGTCTCTGAGCAGTCTTCCGCCGTTTGCATGAGGATTCATGCCGAGTCTTGCATCTCCCTTAGGACAGAGCTCTGTGATATCGGGAAGTACCTTGCCGTTTTCATCAAAGAGTTCTTCGGGTTTATAACTGTGCAGCCAGTCTGAGAGCATCTGCAGGTGCTCGGGCTTATCCATCATGATGGGTACCTGATGTGCTAAGAAGTTACCCTCTATGCGGTTTCCATCCACTACCTTAGGTCCTGTCCATCCCTTAGGAGTCCTAAGGATGATCATGGGCCATACGGGACGTGTGGCATCGTTGTTCTTACGTGCATTATCCTGGATATCCTTTATCTTCTCGATAACGGTATCCATGGTCTCTGCCATAAGCTTATGCATGGTCATGGGATCGTCACCCTCTACAAAGTAAGGCTCCCATCCGTTTCCATGGAAGAAATCTATAAGCTCCTCTTTTGACAGACGTCCGAATATAGTAGGATTTGCGATCTTATATCCGTTAAGATGAAGGATGGGAAGTACTGCACCGTCGCCCACCGGATTAATGAATTTATTGCACTGCCATGATGTTGCTAAAGGTCCTGTCTCAGCCTCGCCGTCACCTACCACTACGGTAGCGATGAGCGAAGGGTTATCAAAGATGGCACCGCATGCATGTGCGATGGAATATCCGAGCTCGCCGCCCTCATGGATGGAGCCGGGTGTCTCGGGTGCACAGTGGCTGGGTACTCCGCCCGGAAATGAGAACTGCTTAAACAGCTTCTGCATACCCTCTTCATCCTGTGAGATATTGGGATATATCTCGCTGTATGAGCCGTCGATATAATCATTTGCTATAAAGAAGTTTCCTCCGTGTCCGGGACCCGATAAAAGTATCATATCAAGGTCATAACGCTTGATGACACGGTTTAAGTGTGTAAATACAAAGTTCTGTCCGGGTACTGTTCCCCAGTGTCCTACTATCTTTTTCTTTACCATATCGTTGGTTAACGGTTTCTTTAAGAGAGGATTCTCCAAAAGATACAGCTGTCCTGCCGAAAGATAGTTGGCAGTACGGAAATATCTGTCCATTTTTGCTATAAGCTCATCAGTGATAGGTCCTTTTTCAATAATAGTATTCTCCATATTATGTCCTTTCTGTTTTATGCATCAAACTATTACATTTTACCTTCGTTATATCAGCTTCTTAATTCAACATCAAGTTTAGCTTTAAGATTCTTAAGTATCTTCTTTACATATCCGTCTATAGCTTCTCCTGTGAATTCCTCCTCACCCGGTACGAAACGTACGGTGAATGCCATGGACTTCTTGTCTTCTCCTATCTGCTTGCCTTCATATACGTCGAAGAGTGTTACTTCCTTAACGTACTTGCAGGCTTCCTTTATCGCATCCTCTACTTCACCGCAGAGCACCTTCTTATCCATAACAAGTGCTAAGTCACGGAGTTCGTCGGAGTACTTAGGTATGGGTGTGAACTTGGGCACTGTACCGTAGTATGCGGATATCTTGTCAAGGTCGATCTCCATTACATACATAGCCTCTCTTGCATCAAGACTGTCCATGATCTCATATGTAACTTTTCCTAAGTATCCTATCTCTTCCTCGCCTAAATATATATATGCTGTCTGATAAGGATGAAGGTAAGGCTTCTGTCCCTCTTTGTACCTGAATGTCAGGCAGAATGTATCAGCTACTACGTCTGCTATGCCCTTAAGTGTGAAGAAGCTCTCCTCTTTTCCGAATACACCTACACATAGTGTCTTCTTTTCATACGGATACTCTGTGATGGGAAGTGACTTCGGGAAGAAGCGGTTTCCTATCTCATAGATCCTTCCGTCCTGTCTTCCCTTCTTCTGGTTACGGGCCATGGCTCTTATCATCTGGGGAGCTAAAGTGGTCCTCATGATGGAAAGGTCCTCATTTATAGGATTAAGGATCTTAATGACATTTCTCTCTTTAGCATCGGCTGCATATCCTAAAAGGTCAAGGTCTGCAGGTGAGAAGAAGGAGTAATGTACACCCTCCGAAGCACCTGTTGCACAAAGTGCTCTCTTTAACTTAAGCTCTGCCTTCTGTGTCTTGTTCATGCCGCCTGCGGTAACCTTTGCAGTCTCAAGGAATGTAGGAGTTACATAATCATATCCGTACATACGGATCACTTCCTCGGCGATATCGGGATAACTTTCCATATCCTCCCTATATGCAGGTACCTGTATGGTAAGGTCATCGCCGTCTATTACGGGATTAAAGTTCAGGTTCTTTAAGATCCTTTCGATATCAGCCTTAGGTACATCGATACCGAGTACCTTGTTTACCTTGCTGACTTTAGCCTTCATCTCTGTAGGCTCGATAGAGTTGCCGGAAGATACTTCAACATATGTAGGAGATACCTTTCCGCAGCCGAGCTCTTCTACTAAGTGAAGTGCTCTCTTCATAGCCATAACGGTACCGTATTCATCTACGCCCTTAGCGAAACGTGCGCTCGAATCGGAGCTCTGGCCTAAGGCTCTCGAGCTCTTTCTGATATTATCTCTTGCGAACTTTGCCGACTCGAATACCACACCCTTTGTGGTGTCTCTTATCTCAGAGTTAAGTCCGCCCATGATACCGGCAAGCGCTACAGGCTTTACGCCGTCACAGATGACAAGGTTGTTGCTTGTTAATGCAAACTCTTTCTCATCAAGAGTTACTATCTTTTCTCCGTCATTGGCACGTCTTACGTTTATCGCATTGCCTTCAATGAAGTCTTCATCAAAAGCATGCATAGGCTGGCCGATCTCTTTTAATACATAGTTTGTGATATCTACTATGTTGGAAATAGCCTTAAGTCCTACAAGTGCCAGTCTTCTCTTCATCCATGCGGGTGACTCGCCGATAGTGACATCCGATACATAATGTCCGATATAACGGGGGCAAAGATCGGGTGCTTCCACTGTTACCTTGAAGCCTTCCTTAGCCTTTCCGTTCTCCGTATAGTTTAGTGCCGGCTCCTTTACAGGCTTCTCAAGTGCTGCAGCCACTTCCCTTGCAAGACCGAATATGCTCTGGCAGTCGGGACGGTTGGCAGTGATGGATACATCGAAGATATAATCATCTATCCCTAAGATGGGCTTAACATCTGCGCCGGGTACTGCATCATCAGGGAGTACCAGAAGTCCGTTGTAGCCTGCGCCGGGATACATATCCTCACTCACACCGAGCTCTGTACCTGAGCAGAGCATACCGCATGACTCATAGCCTCTGAGCTTACCCTTCTTTATGGTCATGACACCCTCTATGGTCACATGATCCTTTGCTGTCGCGTACACTTGAGCTCCTTCAACTGCTACGGGGAACTTCTTTCCTACGCATACATTATCCGCACCGCAGCAGATCTGCAGGTTCTCACCTGTTCCGACATTCACCTTACATACATGAAGATGAGTCTCGGGGATGGGCTCGCATTCTTCTACAAGTCCTACCACTACTTTGGTGATATCTTTTCCTATCTCGTACTTTTCTTCTACTTCGAAACCACAGTCGAACATCTTCTTTTCAAGTTCATCCATGGTAACATCTATATCTACATAATCTTTTAACCAGCTAATGGGTACTAACATTTTTTATTCCTCCTATATGTTATTTAGCCTTCCCCTCGAGGGGAAGGTGGCACGGAGTGCCGGATGAGGTGTTTATCCTCTATGATCAGTCATCCAGTTGCTCCAATACTCTAAGATCCGACTCATACAGTAACTTGATGTTATTGATACCGTACTTAAGCATTGCAAGTCTCTCGATACCTACGCCGAATGCAAGTCCGCTGTACTCCTCTGAATCTATGCCGCAGTTCTCAAGTACCTTTTTATTTACGATACCTGCGCCGAGTACCTCTATCCAGCCTGTACCCTTGCATAACCTGCAGCCCTTGCCGCCGCATTCGAAGCAGCTTACATCTACTTCCACGGACGGCTCGGTGAACGGGAAGTATGAAGGACGAAGTCTTGTGGTAGTACCTTCACCGAATATCTTCTTTACAAGTAAGTCAAGCATACCCTTAAGGTCGCAGAGAGTGATGCCCTTATCTACTACTAATCCTTCCATCTGAGTGAACATAGGCGAATGTGTAGCATCATCGTCCGAACGGAATACCTTACCGGGTGATAATATCTTAAGCGGAGGCTTCTTGTTTTCCATAACATGGATCTGTGCCGCACTTGTCTGTGATATCAGCAGATAATCCGGTGAAAGATAGAATGTATCCTGCATATCTCTTGCGGGATGGTCCTGAGGGATATTAAGTGCCGTCAGGTTATAATACTCATTCTCTATCTCGTAGTTATCATATACTTCAAAACCCATGGAACCGAATATATCTATGATCTGGTTTCTTACCTGGGTTACAGGATGAAGCTTACCGCATCTGCACTTTACGGCAGGCATTGTGATATCGATCTTTTCGTTCTCGTAGCGTGCCTTAGACTCAGCCTCTTTCATCTGTACGTCTAACTCATCAAATTTCTCTCCGGCCCATGTCTTTAACTCATTAACATTTTTACCGAACTCTGCCTTCAGCTCACCCGGGATGTTTTTCATCTCCTTCATGAGCGCGTTGATCTTTCCTGCCTTTGAATCAAGAAAGGTCTTTTTAAACTCATAAAGTGCCTTGGAATTAGTGAGTTCCTTCACACCGTTAACAATCTCGTCTTTGATCGCATTGATACTGACTTTCAGTTCGTTTAGATCCTGCATATATATGTCCTCCTTTTAACTATTACATATCTTAGGGATAAAAAAAGCCCCATGATATGATCACTCATATCATGGGACGAGATTTCTTTAATAATACCCGCGGTACCACCCACATTCAGTCCGCCATATGGCAGACTACTCTCATATCTGCTTAATGCGCAGCACACATCCGCTTATCTTCTTCGCCGGAAGCTCCGATGCTGAAATTCGCTTAACGGTCCTCTGCCGGCTTTCACCTTACCCGGCTCTCTGAGAGAGGGTATCCAAAAACTACTTACACATCTTCATCGCCAAAAACTTAAAGTCATATTACTCTTAACCTAAACTTTTGTCAAGAACATTTTTCTATGATACTGCTTACTTTAGCCGCAGCATCTTTCTGACTTAAAAATCTTACTCCGTGTATGCCCAGCTTCTCTGCAGCTTCCACATTTCTTAAAGTATCATCTATAAATATACTCTCTTCTGCTTTAAGGCCGTAGGTGGAAAGCAGAAGCTCATATATCTTCGGATCCGGCTTCGTCATCTTCACCTTATAAGAAAGTATGCCTCCATCCATCATCGGTATGAATGACAATGAATCAGGGCACTGTGTTTCAGCTTTATATGAGAAGTTGGACAGGTAATACACCTTATATCCTGCGTCCTTATAACCCTTTATCCAATCAAAAGCATACGGGTACAGCTCCACCATCCCCTCGACATAATCAAAGGCTTTATGGATCTCAGCTGCTATCTCGGGATCGTTTTTTACAAACAATTCCACTACTTCCTCATCACTGTATACACCTTTATCAAACTCGTACCACGCATCTGTCCTTACCGATGCATTTCCGATACGGTCTATCATTTCTTTGTCAAATCCCTTATCTGCCAGAAAGCCTTCCCATCTGAACGCAGATAATACATTTCCTATATCGAATATTATATTTTTGATCATAACTTCTTACACCTCATCAGTCAGAAAATGTCCTTATGACTTCTCCGTCCAGGTTCTTCCATGTAAACTTCCCGTCTTCAAGCATGATATAGCCTCTCGGTGTATCCTCCTTCGGGATTGATACGGAACCCGGGTTCATATAGACATAGTCGGGTCCTTCTTCTAAAGCCATAACATGGGTATGTCCGCATAACAATATATCACCTTTACTTAACGGAGGCAGGTTTTCCCTGTTGTATATGTGTCCGTGAGTAGCATATATCATCCTTTTTTCTAAAGGTATGAGCATATAATCGGCCATGACGGGGAATCCGAGTACCATCTGGTCCACCTCGGCCTCACAGTTGCCTCTAACGGCATATATCTCATTTTTATATGCATTAAGCATTTCTATCACTTTTTTTGGTGTATACTCTTCAGGCAGGTCATTTCTCGGACCGTGATACAGGATATCACCAAGCAATATCAACCTGTCGGCTTTTTCCCTTTTGTATGCATTAAGAAGCATCCCACAATACTTTGCCGAGCCGTGTATATCCGATGCTATCAAAAATCTCATATCTCTATACGCCTTTCTTATCCGTTCTATCAACCCGTATAATTCTCAGTAACGGAGATAGCCATCATTCCGTTAAAATCCCCGTCAGGATTATAATCTTCAAAGCATACCTCATAATCTCCGAAGTATTCCCTTGCACAGAAGTCCTCTAATGATACCTGTTCACTTTGAAGTCCGTCTTCAAAATTTAAGACCTCTATATAGGTGTCCTCATCTATATAGATAATAAAGCTGTCTTTATCCGGATATACTATCTCATAGTCATAACCGTCCAAGTCCTCCGGCAATCCGTATTCCTTTATAAGTTCGGTGTCCTCTGCTGAAACCATTATATATTCCTTAGCTTCAAAAGCTTTACCCCTGGCTGAGTCATAGTCCTCTCTTCTGGTAAGTTCCACATCTATACTCCGAGGTCCGTAATCCTCCCAATGTCTCTCATACGTAAGTGTTACCACAGCCTTGTTTTCAGCTTCCGCCTCAGATCTTTTCAGCAGTATTATCAGGTGATCATTTCTTTCATCATAGAAAAGTTCCATATTCCAGTCAAAGTTTTCCGATTCGGGGAATACCTTAGCACACCATTCATATCCCTCTGTATCCGTCTCCGGATAATATACCATGGGCATGTTATATTCTATGATAGTCAAAGGCTCATAACTGTCCTCTTTTTTATATGCCGTTAACCATATCCCCACACCGGAATACTCAGAGACCACAACCTCCGAATAGGTCTTATAACCTTCCTTGTTACCGTTATCATTTACCACGTCATATTTAAAAGAAGCGTCAGCTGTCTCCGCCTTACATTCTATAAGGCTCCAGTTATCTGCAAGCTTTCGCATATCATCATTAAAATATACGGGAAAACTCTCAAAATCAGGTTCACGCAGTTCCTGGAACATCCTGATCAGCTGGAAACTTACAAGTTCTTCGTTTGAGTAAGGGTAATAACGCATAAGTGTATCAAAATCCACTATCAAACGTTTATATCCCAACCTGCTTTCCCTTGCTTCATCGAGCATTTTCTCATAATCTTCGTAGCTTACTTCTTCGCCGTTGATCGTGCAGCCGTCTTCATCGCTCTCATAGAAAGCCTGATCGACTGTAGTCGTAAAATCCTGATTTACGTGGATCATGTCCGTAGTATATACTCCGCCACCCATAAAAAAGCTGATAATGCGGTTTTCATACTTTATATAGGAAAATCCGCCCTCACTGCCGAAGTGTCCTACTTCCTTAGGCTCACCGTTATTATAGAATATCACTCTGACACCCGTACCATGATTATCATTATCAGCTATCAGGAGCTCGGGTATCCTGTCCCCGTCAATAAATGCAAGTCCGTAACGTGTAGTATCAAAATCTGCATACTCAGACTCACTCATATATTCGGAAAGATATTCATAATAAGTTAAAAGGACATCATTCAGCATTACCTTTTCATTCTCTTTAACTCCGATCTGCACGGTCCCATCAATCGGTGTACCTATATAATCCGTTGCCGGATCCCCGGTAGGCGCGGGATCTAAAGTCGGTGTTACCTCTTCCGTAGGAACGGGTGTATCCGTAGGATCTGCTTCAGCCGTAGGTGTAGCCTCTATAGTCGGTGTCACTTCTTCTGTCGGAGTGTTTCCCGTATTTTCTTCATTCTCCGCCTCACTTTTACCACATGCGGTAAAGGCCGTAACAGCCAGAGAAAGTAACAAAACCAGAATAATCTTCTTCATTATGAATGACCTCTTTTTTCAGAATTCATTAGCAAACGTTCCGTATTATATAACATTCCCGTTTATTCTGCAATATTAAAACTCATATCCTTCATAGATTTTGAAATGCTTATAATAATTTTTATATGTTGCTATAAACTCGTTATCATATCTTCCCATCAATCTCCTTATTACCAGTTCAGGCAACTGATTTACCTCTTCTTCACTGATCATTCCATGAGGTAAATAATTTAACTTATCCTCATTATAACGATCATATTCCGCATAACACTCAAAATCAAAAACCGGGCGCATATTATCGTCAGGATCGAACCCCATCACATGAGAAGAAAGAATTTTGACCGTTCTTTGGATCTCTTCTTCATTTAGCTTCTCATCTGTAAAAGTATATGTATAATCGGGTTTCCACTGCTTTCCGGACAGCTTAGAAAATAAGATTTCAAGCATTTCCTCCATCGGAATATCTATCATATCTTCAGGTGCTACTGTTTTTCCGTCCTTTACCCATTGATTGATTTCTATATACAGGCGATCTCTTTCGCCGTTTTCATCCGTCGTATAAGGCTTATTCTTCCCCTTCCAATTGTAACGTATATATCCGTTCGGGTACTCCGAGACTTCATATATCGCCATATAGCATTCACCGCTATGGAATTTAAAGCCTGTTGTATTTAAATAGTCTTTCAACAGTTTTACGTGTTCCTTATCAGGTATAGTTATCGATCCCTGATCCTCCTTCCGCCGGGGTTTTCTGATCGTAACGGAAACATCTTCTCCTTCAATACTTTCTGTATTAAATTCAGCTATTGTCTTATAACCCGAACTATATGGATAGTCATCTTCATAATAGGGATCATAATCCAGGTAAGATTCCCATGCGTATACATAAAAACTGTATTTATTTAAAGGAGATAGATTTACCCTTTCCTCCTCTTCAAATATATCCCGGAAATTAACCATACTGTAAAGCGGCTGTTCAAGTTCTATTCCGTAATCATAATCGTTTAGTTCATTGTCTATCAGATATAACTCTCCCCAATAGCCGATATAAAACTCCTTATCAGGATTGATGCCTTGATACAGGCTGCCTCCATCATATTCCATATATTCTTTATAATCGGAATAATGCTCGTCCGGGTCGTAATATTCACGATAATTTTCATAATAATCAAAAACCCAAAACGAATACTTGACATTTTCCTCATACTCCATGTCAGAAATGTATTTGAGGTAATCTTCCCCTTCAGCAAAAAAATCTGACAAGCGAAGTTCCTCACCCGTCTCCAGATTAAATGTCAATCCTTTTTCTTCATAGGTATATGCTATAACATTATACCTGTAAGTATCATCTTCCGGATGATACCCTTTAGGACTCATAGAGTATATATCATACCTGATCCCACCGGAAGCCTGCTCATACCCTTCACGTATTTCACCATAAAAATATTTTTCAACCTCATCCCTTCTGATCGATCCGTCTCCATCATAATCAGGGATATCCGACGCCTTATATTTTTCCCCCCATTCCCATTTGGTTTTCAGAGTGATTCTGAAAGATATAAGATGATTGCTGTTATATTCTTCAACCATTTCCATCACACGGCTTCCGGGACCATGTTCATTCATAAACGGAATGATACCGGCTACGTCAGTATAATACTCCGGATCATAGAATATCTCTATAACCTCATCAATACGGTCATTGATCTTTTGAGTAACCTCTTTATCTTTCAGCCCGCATATATGCACTCCGTTGATATACTTTTTTCCGTTAAGGATCTTAGTTGTTATTTCAGGATTATCCCTGGTTATCCCATATTTTAGATCGAGTAATACATTTTCTGTCGGACCCTTACCCGTACCTGCATCCGAATACTCCAAACCGCCTTTAAGCTTACTATGAAGTTCCCTGTTTTTAGCAAGTTTTTCAGGAGTACCGTACTTACTCTTAGGAGTAGGACTGGGAGTGGGTATCTCTGTGGGTATCTCTGTGGGTATCTCTGTAGGTGTTTCCGTAGGCTCTGCAGTCGGTGTTATTACAGGTGTATCCGTAACATAAGGTATGTCTGTCGGCTCGGGAGATGCTGTAATCTCCTCAGGTGGACAGGAAGGACACTCGGACGGAGATATTACTTCTGTACTATCCTTTTCTCTGCTGCAGGCACAAAGAAGGCACAGTATAAGTATGATCAAACATGAAAGTCTAAGTATTCTTTTATTATCCATTACCATGCCTCCTCGTGAAACTTACAGTTTTATATGTTTAACCCTTTACACTATTATTTATCATTCAGAAATATCATAAGGTACATACCCGTTTTCCCTGGCTATGCGGGCACCGTTCTCACCCTGTACCCAGGCTATGATATCACGTACTATGCTGTCCTCAGGCAGATCCTTTCTCGTAACTATCTGAGAGAAATTAAGGAAAGGATACTGACCTTTTGATATAGTCTCATCACTCGGGATCACACCGTCTATGCCGATCAGTTTGATCTGATCGCTGGTATACATATTTGCCACGTAGTAATAATATGAGTATGATATAGCTCCGCGTCCGTTATCATAATCCGATACACGGTCTACTACTCCTTCCATTGCATCCTCGGTACGATCAACAGGAGGGATCATAACCTCTTCCTTCGGAAGCACATATCTGTAGAGACCGGTCTGGCTGCCTGAGCCTTCGTTTCTCTGGTACAGTACTATAGGCTCATCCTCACCGCCTACTTCCTTCCAGTTTGTTATTTTGCCGCTGACTATACCTTTCAGCTGTTCCTGTGTAATGCTGTCTACAGGGTTATCCTTATTGACAAAGAATACAAAACCGCCACTAAGAATAGTATGATACTCAAACTCCACTCCGGCTTTTTCTGCCTCCTCTACCTGAGCATCGGAGGGCAATGCACAGAATATCATATCCGCCTGACCGTAAGTAAGGTTTCTGTATGCTGAAGGTGTATTGTTGCACATAAGGAAAAGCTTTGCATCCTCCACGGGCAGCCCTAAAAGCTCAGCAAACACCGCATCATAATAGGGCTCTAATGCGAGTGCCCCATCAACCAATGGAAGCGTATCAATGCTTAAAGTCTTTCCGCTCGGAAGCTTGGGCAGATTCGGGTCTACAGGTATTTCCGTAGGTGCCGGTTCTTCAGTAGGTGTTATTTCTGCAGTCGGTACCGGTGTATCAGTAGGTGTTATCTCTTCTGTGGGTGCCGGTGTGTCGGTAGGAGTTACCTCTTCTGTGGGTACCGGTGTATCGGTAGGCGTTACTTCTTCCGTAGGCGTAACAGCCTCCGTCAAAGTTACTTCTCCTGTAGGTACATTCATGTTCTTTTCTTCATCATCTCCTGTGCTTTTACTGCATGCAGCTAATACTAAGATTGCCATAGACAGCATGATGATCAGCTTGATCCTTTTCATTTTACCCTCTTTTCCTCTAAATGTTTTTCCAAATTATGATTATATATCAATACGCCCTTTATTACAACACTAAATCAATTTGACTTTGATGCGTTCTTGTGCTATATTTTTAGTTTGTAGCCGTCATATGCAGGTAATGTCTTTCTACATATCCGGTACAAGAATAAATCAGGAAAGAAGGAATTATTGATGAAGGAAACATTTTACATCACAACACCAATCTATTATCCGTCAAACAGACTTCATGTCGGCCACACATACTGCACGGTTGCTACCGATGTCATGGCAAGATATAAGCGAATGCGCGGGTATGATGTTATATTCCTTACAGGTACTGACGAGCATGGCCAGAAGATCGAGACCAAGGCTAAAGAGATGGGCATAACCCCCAAGGAGTTCGTAGACCGTATAGTTACCGCTCCCGGCGGAGTACTCGACCTCTGGAAGCTCATGAATATATCAAATGACCGTTTTATCCGTACCACCGATGATTACCACTGTGAGTCCGTACAGAAGATGTTTAAGAAGATGTACGACAAGGGTGATATATATAAGGGCACATATAAGGGAAAGTACTGTGTGCCCTGCGAGTCCTTCTGGACGGAGAGCCAGCTTAAGGACGGCAAATGTCCCGACTGCGGCCGTGAAGTAAAGGATGCAGAAGAAGAAGCTTATTTCTTCAGACTTTCAAAGTATCAGGACAAGATCAAAGACCTGCTTCTTAATACCGATTTCTTAGAGCCCAGAAGCCGTGTAAACGAGATGGTCAACAACTTTATCAATCCCGGACTTGAGGACTTATGTGTATCACGTACCTCATTCTCATGGGGTATCCCGGTAGACTTTGATCCCAAGCATGTAGTATATGTATGGCTTGATGCTCTTACCAACTATATCACCGCACTCGGCTACGGAAATGAGAGATATAATGACTTCGAACGCTTCTGGCCTTGTGATGTGCACTTTGTAGGAAAAGAAATAGTAAGATTCCACTCTATCATCTGGCCCGCTATGCTCATGAGCTTAGAGCTTCCGTTACCCAAAAAGGTGTTCGGACACGGCTGGCTGCTCATCGACGGCGGTAAGATCTCGAAGAGTAAGGAAAATACTACAGTCAATGTAGTAGACCCGATGGTGCTTGCAGAACGTTACGGTGTGGATGCCATAAGATATTATCTCATGCGCGAGTTCCCGTTCGGAAGTGACGGCAACTTCTCCAATGAGCTTCTTATCAATCGTATAAATACAGACCTGGCCAACAACTTAGGAAATTTAGTCAGCCGTACTATCGCCATGGTAAACAAGTATTTCGGCGGTAAGCTTCCTGCCGATAAGCTTAACATACCGGAAAAAGACGATACACTGATCAATGCCGTAAAAGAACTTAAGGACATATATGCAGACCATATGGAGCACTTCAGATTCCAGAATGCCGTGTCTGAAGTATTCAGAGTGATCGATATGTCCAACAAATATATCGATGAGAATGAGCCCTGGGTACTTGCAAGGGACGAGGCTAATCTTCCCCGTCTGGCAGCTGTTATGTATAACCTGCTTGAATCCATCCGTAACTGTACTCTTCTGCTCACACCGTTCATGCCCGACACCGTAGCTACCATCCAGAAGCAGCTCGGTTCCGATAAAAACACATGGGAGGATATAACATGGGGCGGACTTAAAGCAGACGCAGAAGTTACTGCAGGTGCAAATCTCTTCCCGAGAATTGATCTTAATAAAGAGCTTGAGGCACTTGCTGCCATAGAAGCCGAGATAAAGAAAAAGGAAGCCGGTCCCGCTGCCCCTGAGACAGAACCGCTCCTTACCGATTATGTTGATTTCGAAAGCTTTGAAAAGATGGATATGCGTGCTGTAAAGGTTAAGGCATGTGAAAACGTAAAGAAGAGCAAAAAGCTTCTCCGCTTTACCCTTGATGACGGCACAGGTACCGACAGACAGATCCTTTCAGGTATCGCAGAATATTATAAGCCTGAGGATCTCGTAGGAAAGACCATCGCAGCCATCCTGAACCTGCCTCCCAGAAAGATGATGGGGCTTGACTCATGCGGTATGCTTTTCTCCGCAGTACATAAGGAAAACGGAGAAGAAAAGCTCAACCTTCTGATACTTAACGATGCCATCCCCGCCGGGGCAAAGGTATGCTAAAACAATTCCGGGCCGGACACATAATGTGTCCGGCCCTTTATTTTTTCCCAATAACCGGCTAACCCCCAAAAAAAATTTTTTGAGGTCTTCACAAAAACGGTCAATGGGATATAATAGTTATTAACCGGAACGGTCAACAGGAGGTAAAACCAGATGAAATATGTAATCGAAACCGATAAGCTGACAAAATCATACGGAAAAAACAGAGGCATAAACGAACTCGAACTCAAAGTTGAAGAAGGCGACTTTTTCGGCTTTATTGGGCCGAACGGAGCCGGCAAATCCACAACTATCAGAACTCTCTTAGGTCTTATCAGTCCCACCGGAGGAAGTGCCAAAGTCTTAGGATATGATATCGTGACTGATAAAGAAAACATCCTTAAAAATACCGGATATCTTCCTTCCGAGATAAACTTCTACCGCGGCATGAAGGTTAAAGATACCATAAAATATTCCGCAGAACTGAGGAAAGCGGATTGCAGCAAAAAGGCAGCAATGCTTTCAGAAAGGCTCGGCCTCGACCTTGAAAAAAAGGTTGAAGAGCTTTCCTTAGGCAACAGAAAAAAGGTCGGGATAGTATGCGCCGTCCAGCATTCCCCGAAGCTCCTTATACTTGACGAGCCGACCTCGGGACTCGATCCCCTTATGCAGAGGGAGTTCTTCAATATACTTAATGAGGAGAATAAAAACGGTACTACCATCTTCTTCTCCTCCCATATCCTGTCGGAAGTTCAGAATTACTGCAAGACTGCAGCTTTTATTAAAGACGGCAGGATCATCATAACCGACAAAGTAGAAAAGCTTGAGGAGACAGGAGCCAAAAAGGTCACGGTAAAAACAGACGCCGGTACGGAGGATTATCTGTATAAAGGGGATATAAAAGAGCTGTTAAATAAGCTGGCTGCACAAAACCCGTATGATGTCACCATAACGGAACCCAGTCTTGAAGAAATATTCATGAATTATTACGAGTAAAAAAGGAGCCCTCTATGACAATATTCAAACAGGAAATAAGATCACAAAAGCTCTCCATTATCATCTGGAGCCTGTCCATAGGATTGCTTATCGCCGCCTGTGTACTGATGTATCCGGAAATGAAGTCTGAAATGGACGATGTGAGCAAAATGTTTGCTTCGATGGGAAGCTTTACGGCCGCATTCGGTATGGATAAGCTGAACTTTGGCACCATGCTCGGCTTCTATGCCGTTGAGGCAGGAAATATTCTGGGCATAGGCGGAGCCTTCTTTGCCGCCATAACCGCAGTCACTGCACTGATGAAAGAAGAAAAAGACAGGACCGCAGAGTTTTTGCTCACCCATCCCGTATCACGCACAAGAACGGTCGCAGAAAAGTTTTTCAGCACCTTTGCCATCATCCTTATTCTCAACATGGCGGTACTTTTATGCTCCGTACTTTCGATACTGATCATAGGTGAGGATGTTGACTGGAGTGTACTTCTGCTCTTCCATCTGGCTGCCCTTCTCATGCAGTTTGAGATAGGCGGTATATGCTTCTGTATATCGGCATTCTTAACCAGATCGGGCATCGGTATAGGCATAGGTATCGCAGCCGCCATGTACTCACTTAATATCGTAGCCAATATATCAAAAGGCGCAAAATTCCTAAAATATATTACACCTTTCGGATATACGGAGGGCGCGGACATCATAAATGACAGAGCCTTAAATATCGGTTACATCATTCCCGGGATGATCATCATGATCACCTGTATAGTTATCGCATTTTTAAAATATAATAAAAAAGATATCTGTTGATATCACACCCGGCTGATAATTAAAATCATGTATCAAGGAGGCATCCCATGAACGATAAATTCTATGCACTGTCCGAAGAAAAACAAAATGCGATAATAAATGCGGGCTTCAAAGTGTTTGCGGGGAATTCTTATAAAAAAAGTCCCGTAAACGAAATTGCACTGGAAGCAGGTATCAGTAAATCACTTCTGTTCTTCTATTTCAAAAACAAAAAGGAACTGTACCTGTTCCTTCTCAAAAAATGTGAAGAAGTAACAAAGCAGATGCTTCTCGAATCCGGTGCATACAAAGGCAATGACATCTTCGAAATTATGTACCGCGGGCTTCTCGCTAAAGCGTCTATGATAAAAAGATATCCCGATATGGGCAACTTCTCCATCAAGGCCTATTACGAAAAAGACCCGGAAGTGGCAAATGACGTCCGAAAGATCATAGCTCCATATACCAATATGGAAACCAACAAAATCCTTCCCCCGATGGACAGCTCACAGTTTAAGGAAGGGCTGGACCTCAATATGATGTACCGGGATATGTACCTTGCCTCCGAAGGTTACCTGTGGCAGATGCAGCAGACAGGGATTATAGATGTAGACAGGATGGTAGCCGATTATAAAAAGATAATAGAATTCTGGAAATCCATCTACCTAAAATAAACTGAAAAACCGGACTAAAAAGTCCGGTTTTATCATTTCATGTACATTTATTCTGCGGAATATATCTCCACTTCGGCCCCTGCCTCTTTAAAAGCTTTTTTGATCCAGCGTGCTTCCTCAGGGTCTGCAGTTTCATAGAAAACCGTTACTTCACCAGATGCCTTCTGTTCATCATAAAGGTCACGTGCGGCTGCAAGTCCCATATGTGTGTACTCGTTTAACAGCTTTATCATTCCTTCCCTGTCATCCGAAACCTTTATAAGAAGCATTCTGTACGAATTTACTATATTTTTGCTGCCATCATAATAAACAAATACTCTTTTCCCGGTATCCGAGTCGGAATCAGAGCCGAGACCGCTTAACGTGCTGCCGTTTATCCCAGCACCTTCTTTGATCTTCGTCCCGGTCACCGTGAAGTTTACTACTATCTTTTTTACTCCGGTATAGTCATAAAAATCCGGTTCCCATTCTCCGATCACGATAACCTCCGGTTCCGGTTCCTTCAGACAGTCAATTGCGGTGTATCTTTCCCCGTCAGTCATAGATAAGGTATAATTATATCTCGTATACAACGGCACACCATCGCATTCGACTACGATATTATCAAGCTCGGCCTCTGATATGTCAATATCTGAGGTTTCATTGTACATGTCCTCGGAAATGCTTAAGATCATATCTGTAAGCCCGTCGATCACATTCGGAGTATCTTCTTCATCCGTTCGTTTTATCGTAAAGGAGTATTCCCCGTCACCGTATATTTCAATAAAGTCCGGGAAATAACAATCCTGCTCTTCCTCATTTTTATAATAATACATATGAAGAATACCGCATGCGGGAGTGAGCTGATCCCTGTTAACAACAGGTTCGGGATCTGTATCGTTTTCTTCAGAAAGCCCCTCCACAGTGAACTGTTTTGTCTCCTTTGTGAGTTTCAGCCCCCATGATGCCACTTCTTCAACAGCCTCGTTAAAATTCGGATAGTCGCTGAAAGACCTGACGGTTACCACATCTCCGTTTGAAAGTGAAGATGTTTTATCAATATAATACTCAACCGAAATCTGATTATCAGGCTCTACCGTTTTTTCAAGATCGGCGATGCCCTGACCGTTAACACCTTTAAACTTTAATGTCACTCCTTCAAAGGGATCATATTCCGGAAGCTCATCTGTGTCTACACCGGCAGTACCGTTATCATCAGATACCGTTTCCCCGGCGCCGGACGGTGAACATGCGGAAAGAAGACCGAGCGCAAAAACCAGCATCAGTATAGCTGTTAATTTTGACATTGATTTCATAACATCCTCCGATTGGTTATCATTTCATAATACCTTACATCGTCTGCTATAATATCACAGAGTTGTATCCAAATTAAGTCCTTTTCATATTTTTTTCTTAATGCTCAAAATATTGCAGTACAGATGGATACTGTGTTTTTTCACATACCCGTCATATTCATCGGTATTAATATAAAACTTTTTTCCCCAGGATGATACAGTAAGAACATTTCCTTCTATAGCAGTTATCACAACAAAGTGCCCGTATACACCGAAAGATCTTTTATATACTGTTTCGCCTGAAGCCGGCTCCGGTGCCTTTTCATCTTTTTCGTAAAGATTCAGTTCTTTCTTCCCCCATACTATCGGGAAATTATTACCTATGGCCAGTATCACAGGGATATCGTCCTTAAGCATCTTTTCAACTGTTTCCCATTTTTTATACCGGGTCCACTTCCATCGTGAGCGATATTTCAGACCGTTTTTCTTAAAGTACCTGTTAAGTCCTAAGGCAAGTATAAATGCATTCACCCCTCTGCCGGGAATGATCGGGATATAATTTTTCTTTAAGCTGCGGCTTAATTCCAGGAATCTATCCCTTTGGACCGTGTAATTTCCGGTTTTTACCGCTTCCAGATACAGGATGATATCTGCTGCTCCGGCTATACCGCACCCGTTAGACCGTTCCCTCGGGGAATTGTACATATTCTGTGAGCCGCCGTAGCTTAATGATCTTCCGTCATCTACGGAAAAGAGATCGTGTGATAATCCTGCCGAGAATACTTTATCTTTTTTCATTTATTTTGCTGATTCTTTTTTCATCTTTTCGAAGTCTGAGTATATGATCTTATACAACGCTTCTGCTTCGTCCGTACCATAACTCTTCTTAAAGAATTCATGAAGTTCATTGCGGTTCGCAGATTTTCTGATGCCCTCATCGATTTTAGCCGCATACATATCGATGGTGGCCTGTGAAAGGAAATCAGATAATGCATTATATACATACTTATAACTTCCGTTGCCGTTACCGCCCTGCGCACTGCTTACAGTTTTCTGAACAGGTTTCTGTACCGGGTTTTTCACGTTTTTTTGTACAGGCTTTTGTACGGGCTTTTGCTCAGTCTTATCCGAAGGTTTGCTCTGAACCTGCTGTGCCTCCGGATTGGCAGCGGTATCCGCTTTTATTTCCTGGTTATTATTTTTCCCTCTGCCTCTGCGTCTTCTGTTTCTTCCTCCCATCTTACCGTTTTCGTTGTCAGAAACAGTTTTGATACCATTCTCCAAAGCAACTGTTTCAGTTGTTTTTTCGGTAACTGCCACATCTGTACCATTCGATGTATTTACGGTATTCTTATCCTGCGATGCCTGTTTTTTACGTTTATGTCTTCCCTGCTTTATATCGTTCCCGGCTGCTGCTTTAATGCTCTCAGGCTCTGCCGGCTTATTTGCGGGGCTTGTAAGTACTGCCTCGGCATTTTCGGCTGCTGCCTCAGCTGCTGCATTCCGGTCGCCGCGCTTTCTTCTGCGGTTACGGCTCTTCTTTTGAGATGCGGGACTTTCGGAACTGTCGGATACCGATACCTTATTATCCGGATCGTCTTTCTTTCCGTTTTTCTCTTTTTTATCGGGAGCTAAAGTATTTCCTGCGCTCTTTCCGCCTTCCGAATTGATAGCCTGTAATATATTAGCGAATACACCTGTCACGATATCATAACCCGTAAAATATCCCTCGCAGAACTTTACTGCCGATTTGAAGCCGTTATCATGGCTTATTATGTAAAACTGTCCTGTCCTCTCCTTCTCTATGGAAGCACCGAGCAGAGTAACGATCTGAAAGTCCATGGCGTTTGCGCCGATATAATTGGTCTTGATATACTTAACCTGGGCACTGCTCTCATTAAGACTTTCAATAGTCGGGATAGTCAATGTGTTGGCGTTATCGCTGTAAAAAACATATACCTTGTCATCGGGCCTGAGTAAAAGAATTCCTTCAAGTCCGTAGCTTCTGACATTCTCCAAGTCAATAAAGAAGTTTCTCATTTGTTACACCTCCTTTCCGTCATATTTTTGTTTTATTATACTCCCTCACCGTTAAATTCGGGAATGAAGCTTTCTTTGGCTGTGTCGCCTTCCTGAATAAAGGCATTTTCTATGCCGATCCTTATTGCAAAATCCACAAGTCTTTCGTACTCTTCCTTTGTGACTTTGCGCTTTAATTCAGGATATTTTTCGCTTTCCATAATCTGCGGCATAGGCGTATACTGGCTCATGATGCTGATATATATATTATTTCCGAAAGATTCATGCAGGTAACGGAGTACCCTTTTTGACTCTGCCACATTTCCCGGAAGAAGCATATGACGTACTATAACTCCTCTTTCCATGATGCGTACGTTTCCGGGATCCACATCCTTAAATGAAGTCCCGCCCTTCTTCCTTACCTGTTCCACCATTTCGGAAATTGCCGCGGAAGCTCTTTCAAAATAATCAGGAGCATTGGAATACCTTGCTGCCGTTTCTTCAGCCATATACTTCATATCCGGCATCCATATATCCACAGTATCAGCCAGATCCTTAACGGTACTTACACTCTCGTATCCTCCGCAGTTATATACCACCGGTATCTTAAGTCCTTCTTTTCTTGCCAGACTCACCGCTTCTCTTATCTCATACGCATAGTGTGTCGGCGTGACCAGGTTAATATTGTATACATTTTTATCCTGCAATTCAAGAAAAATTTCTTTAAGCCGCTCTATACTTACCTCTTTGCCTTTTCCTCCGTCGGATATGGCTTTATTCTGGCAATACACACAGTGGAGATTGCAGCCCGAAAAAAAGACCGCTCCCGATCCCTTATCGCCGGATATCACAGGCTCCTCCCACATATGGGGCATGGCACGTGTGACCCTTATGACACCGGTTTCCCCGCAATATCCCTTCTGTCCGGTATATCGTTTTGCACCGCAGCTTCTGGGACATATCGTACACTCTTTATCCAATCGCGAACTCCCTTTCCAGCATTCTTGAGAACTCAGATACGGGCACCGGCTTTGAGAAAAGGAACCCCTGAAGCTTTTCACAGCACGCTTCTATAAGGAATATCCTCTGTGCATCCTCCTCCACTCCCTCGCATATGACATCAAGTCCTAAGAGCCTTGCCATTTCCACAATGGATGAGATTATGATCTTATCGTTGTTGCTTAAATCCTTTTTCATGAAGACCTTATCAAGCTTCAGTACACTTATAGGCAGTCTGGTAAGCACCTCCAAAGAAGAATACCCCGATCCGAAATCATCTATGGATATCTTTATATTCTGCTGCTTTAACCACTGCAAAGTATTTACTACCGAAGGAAGACCTTCAAGACATATACTTTCTGTCAGCTCAAATTCAAGCAGTTCAGCCGGAACCTTATATTTTTCAAGCAGGCTCCGGATATAATCCACAAACTGATTGTTAAACAGATGTATCCTTGAAACATTCATGGATATAGGTATACAGGGAAGTCCCTTATCAAGTCTTTCCCTTATAAACTTAAATACATAATCGTATACAAAATAATCCGTCTTTCTGATACAGCCGTTACTCTCAAACGCAGGTATAAACTCGTCGGGATATACATATGTCCCGTCATTTTTTCTCCAGCGGATAAGTGCCTCCGCTCCTACCATATCATATGTGGCACACAATACCTTAGGCTGGAAGTATACTTCAAATTCGTGGTTTTTGAGAGCTTTGTCACAGCTTGATACAAGTTCTGCCATTCTGGCCTTATTGGCGATCATGCCGGATTCGTAAGCACAGCATCTGCTGGTGTTAAAAAGAGCCATGTCTTTTGCAGCTTTTCTGGCTGCCGTGGCACCGGTTATGGCTTCCTCGACGGTGATACCGTGATCCCCGACAAATGCAAAGCCGCTGTTTATAGCAACGCTTGTATCCTCTGTAATGGATCTTATCTCATCAAGGAATGCGTTATTGCAGCTGTCGATGAACTCCTTTACCTTTGCATTGTCATATGTTTTGTCAACCTTAACGGCCGTAAGGAATATGTCCGAATATTCCCTGCAGCATGATACTATGCCGTTTATCTTTAAGAACAGGGTTGAAGCAAGCTTTTTTAATATCATGTCCCCGGTATTGTAGCCGTATTTCTCGTTAATGTATTTAAAGTTGGCTATATCCGAGCTTATTATCACATATGCCGTCTTCTTACTCTTATCTTTTAATATGCATTCATTTACCTTTTTGGTAAAACGGTCGATCTTGTATAGCTTTGTAAGTGCATCCCTGTCGAGTTTTCTCTTAAGTACCTCGGTATCTCTCCTCGGTCCGCGCTTTGTAAACAGCTCGTCATAAAGATATTTGCATATTTCCTTCATGGCAGGCTCTTCAGCCTTAAAATCCCTTATGCGTTCCGAATCGACGAAATCTACCGCCGCTACCAGATTATCCCCGACAAATACCGGTATCTGGATAAGGCTTTCCGTTTCTCTCTGCTGCATAAGTATCATGGGACTGGCATCGCCCTTGTAATACCTGTAACAGCCGTTTCCTTCACGATAGCGTACCAGCCATTCATCCCATGTGTTATCTAAGAATCTTCTCTCAAGGCCGCGCAGGAGAATATGGTTTTTCCGGCTCCACTCATATGTACATTTGATAGCGGCGCCGTTTTCGGTCTTTTCCTTTACCACTATGATATCCACATCAAAAAAAGAGCCCATTTTTATCAGGAATTCATCTATGGCCGAGTCGATGTTTTTATTTCTTTTAAGCAGTTCTTTGGCAAATTCTTTCAGCTCCGTACCGTTATATACTTTACCGGTCAGTGCATTATCCATATCAGCTTACCCCCATCTGTTTTCGGTGTCGGGACAGGTTCTTTTTATCCCTGCGGCCCGCAGTTCCACATAGCAGCCGCATTTTTTGCAGGTACCGTTTATCAGGCTGTTGCATTTCCTGCATATGTCGAGCCGTCTTCTGTATTCGGTTTCATCCGCCTTTTCTTCTTCGGGAATACTTTTTATAAGCTCCTGTACTTCCGTCATTATCGCATTTTCATCCATATCCTCAAGAAGGCATCTGTAGCAGATTTTTTTCTGTTCCATGACGATACCTCCCTTGTTTAAAGTCAATTCATAGTTACTATAGCATATTTCCGCAAAAATGTAAAACATCATTCTCTAATTGACTTCTATATAAAGGATTGATATAATTAAAAGAGCATTTTTTAAGGATTGGGGAAGCGGATGAAAAAGAACAGGCTGAATCCTGCTCTTATAGGTGCCGTATATGGTTCCTATAGGAATCAGCACAGGATCATCAATGAACTGAATAACAGACTGAGCACCGCTGCGTCAGAGGAGGAATGGATCTCTATCTACAAGGAGAGGTCTGAAACCATGCGTGTTGCTTTTGACGTTAATATCGAGACCTGGTCCTTACTCAACGAGGTTCTTTCCGATAAGGGGAAGATGAATTATGATTATGCCGAGGCTTTTTTCCATGAGGACATGAATTCAAGCCACGAGAATGAAACCGATGTTTTTTTCAGCTGCAGACTGCTGAATGTCCTTGCCGATTACTATCGGAGCGAGAATGATGTTATGAGGCTTCTGCCGGTGCTGAACAAGCTCGGCCAGAAGTATGTCGCAACATGTACCATGCATGTCGGTGAAAACTATCTTAAGGCGCTTGAATGCTACCGTGAAGTATTAAGCTACAAAGACAATTACAATCTTTTCCCAAGTATTACCATAAGGAAGATTTTCTTTGATGCTTATTATTATCTGTGCTGTATCATGCCCATCATAGAAACGGAAAACACCATGCCTCTCTCGCAGGCACTGGACTATCTGCTCGAGGTTCTTTCGTTCTATAATTCGCCCATGGTCCAGAAGATCGACGGCAATTCGGAGGACATAAGAAAGAGCATCAATACCATCAAGGAAAACTGGCTCTTTATAGAATACAAGATCGACCAGGCCGATATAGAGACCAGATCGGCATTCATAAAAGTTGCACATGATGTATATCAGGATTCGTTAAGCCGTTTCGGAGATATAAACAAACTTCCGGTATCCACCGTTATCTCCTATCAGCATGCCCTGATCCTGGAAGGGACCACATCCTATATAGACGCCGTAAACTACATGGTGAACTATTACGAGAACAGACGTGCCTACTATTTAAGTACACATCCTGAAAACACATTTGATACGGATGAGTTTTATTTCGAGACCAGAATACCGGTGGCTCTTATCAAATGGCTGGATAAGATCGACATCCTGTCCGATATGCGTACAAATCTCAGACATAAGCTGTTAAACGGACTTAATGAGTATTATATGCAGCTGTCGAACCAGAAGATATTTTCGCATATCATATATGAATCGGCATGTGATTGGTGCTTTTTTGCAGTCAAGTACATTCACGGGTACAGGGAAAAAGAGAATTTCCTTATCACTATGCTTGTGAACAGACAGCCGCAGACCTTTTTTAATGCATACCTCAATGCCGAACTTGCGGTAAATATCACTGAGGCACTTTACAAGCATACGCCGATCCTGCTTACTTCTGTAGAGAACTGTCTTAAGGCCTACGGAAGACCCAATTCCAAAGAAGATGTTGTCGAGTTTGTCAGAAAGTCAGCACTCTTCCACGATATAGGCATCAATCTCGTAAGCAAGATAGAAGGTATCCAGTACAGGACCCTGTTTGATCAGGAAATGGAAGTCATAAAACAGCATCCTCTGTTGGTAAATGATATCCTTGAAGGCGGTCTTGCCATATACCGCGATCCGATCATGGGACACCACAAGTATTTTGACCAGAGTGCCGGATATCCCGAGGACGTCGATATGACGAACTCGCAGCTGCGTATCGTATGTGATATCCTGGCGGTATGTGATACTCTTAATTCCGCTACAGACTATCTCGGACGCACCTATAAGCAGCCCAAGGATTTTTCGATCGTGCTTTCAGAGCTTATCACTCTTTCCGGTACAAGATACAATACCAATGTTGTAAACCTTTTCCTTGACGATATGGATCTGTCCTGCAAGGTGGATGCACTTATATCCGCCAACAGGGAAAACAAATATTACGAATACTTTGTAAAGTATTTTGAAAAACCGGCAACTTAATGATTATAGCGGAAGCTGCAACAGGCTTTCTCACTATATAAAGATTTTTCACGGAGGACTATTAAATGAATTCAACAGTTGACACAAAATGTGTACAGGCGGGGTATACGCCTAAGCAGGGTGAACCCAGACAGGTTCCGATCTACCAGAGTACCACTTTCAAGTATGATACGAGCGAGCAGATGGGCAAGCTCTTCGATCTTGAAGCTTCAGGTTATTTCTATACCAGGCTTCAGAACCCTACCAATGATATCGTAGCTTCAAAGATAGCCGCACTTGAGGGCGGCGTGGCTGCAATGCTCACCTCATCAGGCCAGGCTGCAAACTTCTACGCAGTATTCAATATCTGTGAGTGCGGCGACCACTTCATCTCCTCTTCTTCTATCTACGGCGGCACCTACAATCTGTTCGGTGTCAGCATGAAGAAAATGGGTATCGAGTGTACATTTGTTGATAATGATATAGATGAGGAAGAGCTTCAGAAGCTCATCCGTCCCAACACCAAGTGCATTTTCGGTGAGACAATTACAAATCCTACAGTAAATGTTTTCGATATCGAGAAGTTCGCCAGGGTTGCTCATAAGAACGGTATCCCGCTGATCATGGACAATACATTTGCTACTCCCGTTAACTGCAGACCTTTCGAGTGGGGTTGTGATATAGTTACTCATTCCACCACTAAGTACATGGACGGCCAGGCTGTTTCCGTAGGCGGTGCTATTGTTGATTCAGGTAACTTTGACTGGATGGCAAGTGCCGAGAAATTCCCCGGACTCTGCACTCCCGATGAGAGCTACCACGGACTTACCTATGCTACAAAGTTCGGTAAGCTTGCATACATTACAAAGGCTACAGCTCAGCTTATGCGTGATTTCGGTTCTATCCAGTCACCTCAGAATGCTTTCTATATCAATTTAGGTCTTGAGACCTTACATGTACGTATGGCAAGACATTGTGCCAATGCTAAGGCAGTAGCTGAGTTCCTTGCTGGAAACGACAAGATCAAATGGGTTCAATACCCGGATCTTCCCGGTGATAAGTGCCATGCTCTTCAGCAGAAGTACCTTCCCAAGGGCTCATGCGGTGTTATCGCTTTCGCAGTAAAGGGCGGCAGGGATGCTGCTATCAAGTTCATGGATAATCTTAAGTTTGCTTCCATCGTTACCCATGTAGCTGATGCTAAGACCTGTATCCTTCATCCCGCAAGCCACACCCACAGACAGCTTTCTGACGATCAGTTACGCGAAGCAGGCGTTGATCCCGATCTTATCAGGTTCTCTGTAGGTATCGAGGATGTAGACGACATCATCAATGATATCAAGCAGGCATTAGAGTGCATTTAAGTTTGTTCTGATACGACGGGAGGAGTGCCGCTTACGGTATAAAACCCGTCACCGTATCGCAGGATATGCTATGCGGTCATATCACTGCTCACTTATGGTTTTATCCCGTAAGCGGCACTCCTCCCGTCTATTCTTTAATGCATATTTAAATGCATATAATGCCTAATTGTAGGTATATGTATCAATACTACTCTTCCCTGATACTTTTTCAGCAGATACCAGTAAGCCTCATTACACAGGTATTGTGTTGGATTATCAGATATAATACTATTAATACCGGCTGCTGTTAATCGTTCCATAATCTCTTTAAGATCAAGTACACTGGTCAGTTTCACATTCTCTTTTTCAGCACATTGTTCAATCCGAAAGCTGTCGGTCAGATTTTTATCCGCGCCAAACAGATATACAACTTCGTAATCATTTGAAAGACTGTCTATATCCCTCTTTAGTCCGGAAAAAGAATTAGTCAGCAAGTAATTTGGCTGAGGCAATGAATTAACCAATATGGCAGATGAATTGTTTTTCCCCTTAAAACCTATAAATAATTTTTTCACCATATCAAATCCTGTTACGTCCGACTTTGTCCCTTCAGGTATTATTTTGTTTTCCATGGCTGAGTTCAGTGAGTTCTCCGAGGCGGATACCCATGGTTTTTTCGAGCTTGTCATGCATACCCGGTACGGAGCTGACGAGCTTTAAGAAATGTGAACGCTTCAGAGATATAAGCAGGGTAGGCTCAACCGTACGCACAGTAGCAGTGCGGGGAACATTTGACAGTAATGCGATCTCGCCGAAAAAGTCACCATCCTCAAGTATTTTAACTCTGGTATCCTTATCTTCGATTCTCTTCAGTATTTCAACACGTCCGCGGACGATGATATAGAACAGATCACCCTCATCTCCTTCAGTAATGATCGTGCTTGAAGCAGGGTAAGTAGCCGAAGTGAAGTTTTTACAGAGCTCGGCTAATGATTTTACGGGGAATTCGCTGAAAAGATCGATCTTAGAAAGCCTTTCCGGCGTAATGGTAGCACTGGACATGTCATCTGTGACATTAAAGCCGCTTTGCTTTTCAAAAAGCTGCGCATATATTCCCTTGTTTGCCATAAGCGAGGTATGTGTTCCACTTTCGGCGATACGCCCTCCTGAAATGACATAAATATAGTCATAGCCCGAGATAGTTGAAAGCCTGTGTGTGATATTAACTATTGCGGTCCCGCGGCCGGGAAGCTGTGATATCACATCATTTATAGCACGTTCTGCACCGGGATCCAGTGATACGGTTGCTTCGTCAAGGATCAGGAAATGCGGATTTCTCAGTAAGGTTCTTGCAAGGGATATTCGCTGCCTTTGACCACCTGATAAAGATTTTCCTCCGTTCTGTACCTGATAGGAAAAACCTCCCGGCAGGTTCAGGACAAAATCTGCCGCAGCAGCCTTCACAGCTTCGACAATTTCATCGAAAGTAGCTTCCGGTCTGGCAACCCTGATATTATTGACTATGGTATCGTTAAAGAGAATGGTCTCCTGAGGAACAATGCCGACGGCCTTGTGTAAAGAATTCAGATCCAGCTGCTTATAATCCATATCATCGGCCAAGACCTTTCCTTCATCAGGATCATAAAAACGCATGAGAAGGTTTGCAACCGTACTTTTCCCGCTGCCGCTCGGACCGACGATGGCAATGGATTTCCCGGCAGGAACTTTTAGTAGAACGTCCTTCAGAACCGGTTTTTCCGGATTGTAGCCGAAGGTGATGTGATCCATGGACAATTCCTTTATGGGATCGTTGACCGCCACTGCATTCCGGTCAGTGGTAATGCCCGGATTCTTTTCAAAGAATAACTCAAGATTATGCATGCAGACTTTACATTCCACAAAAGACGGAATGATCGCGATGAGTGCAAAAACCGCCGTGCTTAACGAGGAGAAAAGACTGTTAAAGGAGACAAGCGTGCCGACAGTCATGGTTCCGTTAAATACCCATAAGGCGCCCAGGCAGATGATCAGTATACTGAAGAATTCGATCAGTCCACCGGAAGCAACGGTCAGACAGCCATTTATGAACATGGAGCGAAGGGAAAGCTTTTCATGCTTTTTGTTTTCACGTTCGTAATCGTTTATGGAGTTCTTCTGCAGATCGAATGCTTTTACGGAAGGCTGGTTATCGACATTTTCCATGAGCATGTTGACAAGCAGACCTGCCTGGTCCTTGAGGTCCTTGACTGCAGTACGTGATTTTCTTCCAAGTATGATGAGCACTGCTGCACTTAGGAGCAATGCTCCGATACTGATCAGAGCAAGACGGAAGTCCAAAATGAAGATGAGGACAAAACTGACTATGATCTTCGCAATCCCGGTCACAAATGACGGTATGGTCACACTGGTCAGTGTCTGAACGGCACTCATGTCTGTAGCAAATCTCCCGATGAGATATCCCACCTGCATATCAGAAAAATCCCGAAGGGAAAGCTCCTGAAGGTGCATAAAACAGCGGCGTCTTGAGTCCGCCACCGTTCTTGAAGAGAAAACAGCTATCATATAGTGGCGGAGAAGGTCACTGCATTTTGCAGCAAGGATTCCGAATAGCATGAACAGGATCATTTTCAGCAGCAATTCGCCTTCTCCGGGTTCAATGGCAGTATCCAGAAGATACTTCATGACCAGTGCCATGATGCTGGTGAATGCGATATCGATCAAGCCAAAGAAGTATGCTACAAAAGCATAACCCTTGTTATGAAGATGAAATTTTTTTATTGCGGATATTAATTCTTTAAATTCTTTCATATCTGGCAGTCCTTTTTGAAGATATCTTCAATATTCTTTCCTTCTTGGCTTTACAATTTTATCACATTATTTATTATAACAAATCATAATTTTATAAGCAAATAGAAAAACAATTTATATGACAAGAAAAAAGGAACCGTTTTCCCGGTTCCTCTTTAAACATTATCTTAGTTTTTAACGTTAATTAAATCTCATGCCTCCTCGCAGTACATATACCACTCTTCCCAAAGACTCTCAACCATTTTGGCATAATCATCATCGTAGATATATCTAACATCACCATAACAAGAACACTTTACTTTTGTACCGTCTTCGGCATGGAAATACAGGGCTCTCTGACCGTAGTCGTACATTTCATGCTGTGTGGTGTATGCTGCATCAGGATTGATCTGCTCAGCGTATGAATACAGTTTCATAAGATATGTCTTGCTCATCACACATGCAGGTTCCGTTCCCTTGAGATACTCTATGACGCTCTCTTCTGACAGATCCTCCAGTTTTTCGGGATTTTTACTGTAATTGTATGTATAAACCCTGCCATCACCAAGGATGTATGTAGCCTGCTTCTGGTATCCCCACGCCATATTTGTATATACGTCTTCAAATATTACCTTTTGAGGATCAAGCTCGATATTAAGCTGCTCACCCTCATTGATCGATCCTAAGTCCGATCCGTTGACGCCCACGGCCTTTGTCTCTATGGTTACCTGCTTGGTATAGGAAATCAGCTTCTTCTTAAGTGAAGCGGAAACTGATCCTTTATCGGTTTCCGTAAAGTACATGAATACATTTGATCCATCTATG